>X256_Zander__coassemble_78_pt1 | contig 19341 bp, 16 predicted proteins | sample X256_Zander__metabat2_high_PE_003 | metagenome-assembled genome bin X256_Zander | reverse complement strand
CAAGCTTTTCTACTATATGAGCCTCTTCATTCTCTTTCAATATTTCAATTCCTAATGCACCTTGACCAACTGCTGGTATAAATTCCATTGGATTAAAATATTCAGTAATTAAATTATTTAAATCTAATCTATTTAATCCAGCTGCTGCAAGTATTATTCCATCAAGTTTTTGTTCTTCCATCTTCTTCATTCTTGTTTGAACATTTCCTCTTATAGGAACTATTTCTATATCATCTCTCATTTTTTTAAGTTGCATAGCACGCCTTATACTACTAGTGCCTATTCTAGCACCCTTTTTCATTTCTTCTAAAAGCGCACCTTCTCTAGAAATAAGCGCATCCCTTACATCTTCTCTATCAGGAATTGCTGCTATAGAAAATATATCTTCAATTTTAAATGGAACATCTTTAAGACTATGTACTGCACAATGAGCTCTTTTTTCAATTAAAGCTATTTCTATATCTTTTACAAAAAGACCTTTGCCACCAATCTTATTTAAAGCAACATCTAGTCTCTTATCTCCTTCAGTTACTATTAGAAGTTTTTCTCCTTCTATATTACATTTGTTTTTAAGCATCTCTATAACATTATCTGCTTGAACCTGTGCTAAAATACTTTTTCTAGTAGCAATTTTAAAATTCATCTAAATACACTCCTAAATTAAATTATCATAAAACATATTTATTATTTCTTTGCCATATCCATTATTAAAGAAAAATTTAAAATCATCTTCTAAAATAAAATCCATTACTTCTTTAAAGTTCTCTTGTCCCTTTAATTTATTTCTTATATCAGTTGAAAAAGAAACAAACTCTTCTTCCTCTAAAAGAACAGCTTGTACTTTTTCACTTATTTTCCTAGTAACTCTAGGATTTCCACCTCTAGAATTTATACCACATATTAAGCTTTCTGACTCTATTTGAAAAGGCACTACAGCTAATCCATTTTTAAAATCTGAACAATCAATATAAAGCTTTGCATTTTCATTACAATGTTTTATTATTTCTTGTCTTTTTAAATCATCATTAATTGCAATAACTACTATATGTTTGTCCATTATAAATTCTTTAAAATAATATCCCTTAATAAGTTTAATATTTTCTTTATTATTAAACGCATCAAATTCATTTATAAAATCTAAAGATAAAACAACTACATTGTATCCTCTTTTAGAAAAAGCTTTTGTCTTTATATGACCTGCTCTCCCTCCACCTATAATAGCTATATTTATTTTTTTAGAAATCAATGCTAAATATCCATATTCTATAGGAATATCTTTTGTAGTATTTCCATACATTCCTTATCCCTGCCTTTTATAGCTTCATCTTTCAATACTTCAATAGCTTTATTTACATAAGTTTTTGCAACACTTTCTAATAAAGTTTTCGCAAGATCTTCTATATTTTTAGTTTCTTTTTTATGAGAAAAAGTTTTTATTCTTTCTTCTACAACTTCATTTTTCTTTTTATTCATTTCTGATAAGACCGGAAAAATTGTTTTAACTTTTTTCCACTTATAAAAATCATCTATATATTCCTTTACTATGTACTTATTATGATTTATTCTTTCTTCTCTTAGCTTTTTATTTTCATAATCTATAACACTAAGAGTATCCACATCATAAAGGTTAATAGCTTCTCTTAAAGCTAAATTTTCATCAATATCTCTTGGTACTGCTAAATCAAATAGAGTATATGATTTGTTTTCAGGAAGTTCGTCTTCTTTAATAACATAATGTGGTGCTGATGTACAAGAAATTATTCCCTCTACTTTATCTAAAATATTAGCTTTGTTATTATAGCTTATAAATTTAACTCTATTATCCTCTAAAGGTTCTACTTTATTTAAATTTCTAACCACAACATATATATTTTCTATATCATGTCCCTCTTGTAGATATTTAACTGTAAGTTTTCCAATTTCCCCATAACCTATAACTGCTACATTATTACACTTCTCACTAATAGCTTTCTTAACAGCTATTGAAGATATTGATACTGGTATCTCGTTCAACTTACAATTTGTTCTAAATTTTTTTCCACAAGTTATAGCCTCTTGAAATAATCTTTGAAGTATTTCCCCAGAAGCTTTATTTTCACGGGCTTGATTTAATGAATCTTTTATTTGTGCAAGTATTTGATCTTCTCCAAGTATTTTAGAGTGAAACCCACAAGCAACCTCCATTAAATGTCTTACCGTTGCATCTTCCCCTTGAAATAATATATGATTTTTTAAATTTTTATCCCAATTAAGTACTTCAAAAACTTCGTCTATTAATGAATCTTTATCCAAAATATTATTTTTAGGAACTATATATATTTCCGTTCTGTTGCAAGTATTTATTATTATAGCTTCTTTAAAAATTTCTTTTAATTTTTCATAATAGCTTGGAAACTTTTTATTAATTAAAGCAAATTTGCTTCTAACTTCTAACGATAAATTTTTCTTATACGCAATAAAATACATTTTCCATCCATCCCTATTAACTTAATTAACAAATAATATTATAACATTAAAATAAAAAAAACTCCCTATCTAATAGGGAGTTAGTTACATACTTTTTTGGCATTAAGATATATAAGTTTTATGTTATATCCAATTATACATTGTAAATTTTTAATCAGTTAAATATTTTTACCATATTTGAGTATTTTATTTCCAATAAATATTATGTTTAACCATTGCTTTATCTCTTAACTCTACATCTTTTAGTGCCCATTTTTTGAACTCTTGATATCCTGTTCTATCAACAATATATCCAATATGCTCTTTTCCACCTGGAGCATCTTTATCTATATACTCATTTACATAATCATAAGTGTTAAGTATTATTTTTACTATACTATCTTCATCAACCCAGTTTATAAATTCTTCTGCTATTCTTGGGTTTTTCTTTCCCGTTCTACCCATTATAACTAATTTATAATATTTTTCTTTACTTCTAGTCCAAGCATTATTAGGACATTTAGCTACACATTCTCCACATCCTATACACTTATCATGGTCTCTTTTAACTTTAAAGTTTTCACCAGTTAATGCACCAGTTGCTCTCTTTTTGCAGTTACTTACACAAACACCACAACTAATACATCTATCTTTCTCATATTGGGGTTCAGTCATACCTATTATCCCAAAGTCATGCATTCTAACCTTCATACAATCATTTGGGCATCCTGTTAAAGCAATCTTTACATGTAAGTCATTAGGAAATATTGCTTTTTCTATTCTCTTTGCAAACTTAGTAGTGTTATAGTTAGCAAAAGGACAAACATTATTTCCTATACAAGCAGATACATTTCTTGTTCCTGCTGCTGGATAACCTGTATTTTCTTCAATTTGATTTATTTCAAGATTTTCTATAACTGGTTGAAGTAATTTATTTACCTCATCCATTTTGTTCATATCTATATCAGGAATCTCAAATCCTTGTCTTGTTGTTAAATGAACTGTTCCATTTCCATACTCTTCAGCAATCTTTTGAATTATAGGTAGTATGTCTACTCTTAAATGTCCACCTGGAACTCTAATTCTTGCAGCTGTTAATCCTCTTTTTTTAGTTATTCTAAAAGCATTTTTCTTAAGTGCTTTGGTATTTATATCTAATGACATATTACTTCCCCCTAATCTCTTAAATGCTTAGCATCTACGTATTTAAATACTGGACCATCTAAACAAATATATGTTGAATCTATTTTACAGTGTCCGCATTTCCCTAAACCACAGCACATTTTTCTTTCATGAGAAACCCAAATATTTTCTTCTGATATGCCAAGTTTTAAAAATTCTAATACTGTAAACTTCATCATCATAGGTGGACCTACAACTATAACCTGTAAATTTTCTTTATCATTGATATCTAACTCTTGAACATATTTAGTTACAAGACCAGTTTTTCCTTCATATCCCTCAGGAGCTCCATCTACTGTTATAGTAACATCTATACTCTTTTTCCACTCTTCTATATTCTTCTTAAAAAGTATATCTGAAGGTGATTTAAATCCTGATATTAACTTAAAACTTGTACACTCTTCTCTGTTTGTTGAGAAATAATCAACTATTCCCTTAACTGGTGATAAGCCTGTTCCTCCAGCTACTAAAACTATATCTTTATTTTTGTAATTTTCTACATCAAATCCATTTCCATAAGGTCCTCTTAAAAAGAAAGATTGTCCTTCTTTATGGTTGAATATTTCATTAGTTACCTTACCAACTTTTCTTATAGTTAAATCAACGTAACCTTCACCGATTCCACTTACTGAAATTGGTGCTTCTCCGAACTTTGGAAGAGATACTTCAAAGAACTGACCAGGCTTTACATCACCTTCATATGACATTCTAAAAGTATACTCTATATCTGTATGCTCTATTATTTCTAAAACTTCTGATTTAAAAGGTATATATGCATTACCCATGTTACTTCACCTCTTCCATAGCCTTTCCTAATTTATTCACGCAGTTTGAGAAAGATATATATTCAGGACAAATATCATCACATCTTCCACAACCTACACACATATGATATCCAAATCTTTTCTTATAGTCATGAACTTTATGCATAACTTTAAATCTCATTCTTTGACCTTTGTCATTTCTATATCCATGACCTCCAGCCATTTCTGTATATCCATTCACTTGACAAGAAGCCCAAACTCTTCTTCTTTCACCATTTTTTTGGTTATCAGTATAGAATATATCTTGCATTGTAAAGCATGTGCATGTTGGACAAGCAAAGTTACATCTTCCGCAAGCTATACATCTTTTTGAGTATTCATCCCAAACTGATGAGTCCATTATTCTTAATCCTAGATTTTCTGAAATACTTACTTCAACATTATTTTCTGAAACAAAGTCTACTTTTATTTCTTTTTCTTGCTTTTCTATATTATTTAATAAACTTACAAGTTCTTCATTTTTAACATCAAACATAACTTCATTTTCATTAACCTTTATGTAAGCATCATAATTATCACTTTTATTTGTTTCCATACTTACACAGAAACAATTATCAAAAGATTTTTCACAACCAATTAAGATAAACTTAACCTTATCTCTTAATCTCTTATAATATGGGTCTATAGCCCCATTTCTTAAATACATTTCATCTATTCTCTTAACGGAATGTAAATCACAGCTTCTTAAAAAAACTATTATTCCCTTATTATCAACTTTAGGCTCACTATATTCATCCTCTGTAAAGTAAAATAGAGTTTCTGTTATAGGTAATATAACTTCCTTATATGAAAAAGCCGACTTTTTCTCAAACTCTATTTCTTCTACAGAGCTTATTTCTGCATATCTTACTATGTCTGTATCAGAAAAAGTTCCTTTTCCTTCTAATACTTTAGGGGCGAATATTTTATTATTTTCTTTTAAAGATAATAATACTTTATTAAATTCATTTTTAGTTAATACATATCCCATATTTTGTATTTGCACCTCTAATCTTAATTATAAATTTATCTTTTGTTTATTATTAAGTTTTATCTTTTGTATATCGTAAAATTTATTTTTAAATTTTTTATCTTTTGTACGTTTTAAAAACCATTTTTAAGTTTTATTCTTATCTTTTGTTTATCTTTATTTTTTCTTTAGTTGATTTAATATGTATACTAATTTCTTTTTAGGAATTAATCTTCTTTTGATATTAACCAATAAGAAGCAGCTAATATAACTCCTGCTATAGCATTTCCTAATGTAACAAATCCTATATTATAGAAATATCCTGCTACACTAACTGTTTCTGGATGTTTAAACACAAGACCTAATGCTAATAATGTCATGTTTGCTATACTATGTTCAAAACCAGTAGTTAAGAATATAAATAAGCACCAAAATATCATTATTAACTTAGCAGTTTCTTCTTTTAGTTTATAAACACACCATACAGATACACAAACTAATAAATTACAAAAAAACCCTCTAGTTATAAGTTGAATAGGTGTTTCATTCATTTTTAGTTCTGCATAATGAACCATAAATTCACCAACAGCACCATTTCCAAGACCTGTTAAGAAGTATAAATAAACTCCTATAAGTGCACCTATAATGTTTCCTATATAACTAGAAATCCAAATCTTTGCCAAGTCTAAAAGTGAAGATGTCTTATTTAATACACCTGCCGTCATTATGAATGCATTGCTTGTAAATAAATCTCCTCCTGCTAATAAAACTAGGCTTAATGCTGCACCAAAGGCCACACCCATAACTATCTTAGTAGCCGGCGAACCTCCTGCATTTAATAAAGCACCAATTGTAAAGATAAACATTATAGTTATCCCTACATAAGCTGATCCAAGCATTGCAGATACTAAGTATCTAAATTTACCCTTGTTAAATAAAGCAATTTTGTCTTTTGCTGAATCAGTAACCTTTAAAAATTTTTCTCTATACATTTTCTTGTCACCCCCAGTGAAAAATATAACAAAAAAACTTCTAATAAACTGTGATATTTGTCACAGTTTATTAGAAGTTTTTAAATTTTTCTCTTTAATGTTTAAAAAAACACACAAGTTTCTCCATATCTTTTATGTATATTTTCCTTTTTATTACACTAATCAACTCTAATTCTTGAAGTTTTTTTATTGCTCTAGATACGGTTTCTCTAGTTACCCCTAGCATATCAGCTAAATAAGTAACTGATATATTTAAATTTATTAAAATACCAAATTCCTCTTTCATTCCATAATTTTCAGCCAATCTATAAAGCTTTGCAGCTACTCTTTTTTCTATTTTTAACATACTAGTATTTTTTAATTGTCTATATAATTTTCTTACTTTTCTTGTTAGAGAACTGATTACTTTTTTATTAAAATCAAAATCCTCCATCATAATATGTATAAAATCCTTTTTACTAACTTTTAAAATTTTAGTATTTTCAAAAGTTTCACAACTTGAAGCTTCATTTAAATCTTCATCTACTATAACTTCGTTTATTATTTCGCCCTCATCTAATATAAACATTATTCTCTTATTAGCTAGTTCTGATATTTTGAAAATAGTTACTCTTCCTTCTAAAATTATATATATGTCATTTATTTTTTCTTTATCCCAAAACAACATCTTTCCTTTTTTAAGAAATTTTATTTTAGATACATCTATTAACTTTTCTAATGTTTCTTGTTTTAAATCTTTAAAAATATCCAAATTCCTTAAATCAGTTAATGAAGCATTCTCCATTTAATCACCTATCTTTAAGTTAATATTTAAAATTTTCTTTTTACTATTTTAACATAGAAATAATGGTTTTTGTCTTATTATATTTTATTATTCAAAATCAAAATTACTGTTTAAAACCTATTTTTGAAATAGCAAAATTTCTACTGATACATAATATATTATTAGAGTCAATTAAATTCTAATATATTGAATATAAAAGTACTATGAAAATTCAAATTTGTAGTACAGGTGCTTTTACTAAGGAGGAATTTCTATGAATACATTGGATAAAAATAAAATCTTATCTATTTCTAAAAATATTTATGATGATTTAACTAAATTATCAAACGTAAATGGTATCGGTATTGGATATAAATTTATTAATTCTACAAATACTGGTGAACTCTCTTTGCATGTCTTAGTTGAAAAGAAAGTAGACAAGTCTGTTTTAGGTAGTAAAAACTTAGTTCCTAAAAATTATATGAATGTAAAAACAGATGTAATTGAAATAGGTAAAGTTCATTCTCACAAATTGATTGATAGAATACGCCCGTTAGAAGGTGGCTATAGTATAGGTCCTGCAGGTTATAATTGGGCTGGAACTTTAGGTTGTATTGTTACAAGAGGAACTACTCCTAATATTGAGTATTTTCTTTTAAGTAATAACCATGTTTTCTCTGATGGTGGTATTGTTCCTATAGGAAATCCTATTTTACAGCCTGCAGTATTAGATAGAGGCATATCCTCTACTGATAAAGTAGCAATATTATCTGAAGTTATTAATATAGATTTTAGTGGTGGAATTAACAAGGTTGACTGTGCTATCGCTAAAGTGACAGACCCTTCAATAGTTACCAATAAAATAGCTTTGATAGGTGTTCCTAAAGGAATTTCACAAGCTAAACTTACTTCTATGGTTAAAAAATCTGGAAGAACCACATCTGAACTTGAAGGAACAGTTCAAACCGTAAATGCTACCATTGGAGTAGATTATGGAATGGATCGTACAGCTATATTTTCTAATCAATTTGTATCTACTGCTATAAGCTCTCCTGGAGATTCTGGAAGTTTAGTTCTTGATAAAGATAATAATGCTGTAGGACTATTATTTGCAGGTTCTAGCTCTACAACTATTTTTACCGATATTAATTCTGTATTATCAGCATTGAATGTATCACTTTTATTGTAACACCATCACATTATTCAAAATATAATAAATTAGCAAGAGTACTCTTGACTTTATTAACTTATAGGTGATTTTAATGAAACAAATGATAACATCTTCTGAAAGTAAAAAAACACATCATTATATAGAAATTATAAATCATGGTAATTTTACCTCTTATTTTTCAATAAGCTATAATTATAATAATCAAATATTTAAACTTAAAAGTAAAATATTAAATAAAGGAATGTTGGACAAGATTTTAGTTCCTGAAACTGCCACATATATTGATGTCATAGTCTATTTAAAACTTCAGAACGGACAATTATTTACTCTATATTCTAAAAACTTTACTACATCTCAAATGATTAAATTATTATTAGAAGGTACAGAGTCTTCTCCTACCTATCATGATGTAACTACTCATCCTAGTGTAGATGAAGCTAATCACCTTCCATCTCATCATGTATCAGTATCAAATAAAGGTTTTTTCATTGCACTATTTAAAGTAGAGTACACCTTAAATAATAAAAAGTATTACCTAAATAGTTCTTATTTATCGCAAAATTATCACGAAAAAGTCTTTATTCCAACTCTAGCAAAAGATATTATAATATCAGTTATGATAAAAGATAAAAATAATCCTTGGAAAGCAATTTATACTGAAACATTTAATATGACTGAAAGCTTAAGTTTATCTTTAAGCGGAACCTTTAATAATCCACAATATAAAGAGATAACATCACAATTAGAATCTGAAAAAACACCAACCTTAGCACAAGAATCTATTTATGTTTCCAATAATGGTGATTTTGTTACAAAATTTATGATAGATTATACAATGCTTGAAACCCAATACACTATCACTACTCCAAGTTTTGCGAAAGGAAATTTTAAGTCATTAAATATACCTGAGAATTCTACAGATATCGAATTTATTATATATCTATTAAATTCTGATGATTCTTGGTTTATTGTTTATCAAGATTTCTTTAATACTCCAACTTCACTTAAATTAGAACTAAGTGGTATTTTATCTGCACCTATAGTTACAGATATAAAAAATGATATTCCAGAAGTAGAGGGTCCTGTTCCAGTAATACCTCCTAAAATAACATTGACTAAGGTTCCAAATAACCCTATGTGTTTATTAGGTTCTGAAATAATATTTACTTTAACTATATCAAATAAAGAAGGTGTAGATGCTAAAAATGTATTCTTAAAAGACATTCTTCCACCAGAATCAACTTTTGTTTTAAATTCATTAACTTTAGATGGAAGCATTATAAATGGAGATATATTCTCTAAAAATGGACTATCTTTAGGAAATATTCTAAGTGGAAAGTCCCACAAAATAACTTACAAATTAATTTTTAAATTACTTCCAAATCCAAATCCAATTAAATATTATTCTGTAATAACTTACAATTATGAAGAAAGCGATACAACAATTAAATCTGTTTCTTTAACAGGAACAACTTTACCGCTCATGATAATAAACCATCATTGTTGCTGTTGTCCTTGTATGAATCAATGTATTAATCCAAATAAGCCTATATAACAAAAACTTTAAAAAACTTCAAAACTTTTAAAAGTTGTCTTTTAATTTATCAATCTTTAATTTTAAAATTATAAAAAAAATAGCATAGATTATTTTTATTTGCTATATTTAAACAATAGCAAACTAAAATAAATCTATGCTAAATTTAATTTTTAATTTAAATTCATAAAATATATTATTTTACTCTTCTTCTAAAATAAAGTTTTCTTTATTTTTCTTAATGAAAATATAATAAACAGGTAATCCTAATAAAGTTATTAAAACTCCAGTTAAAGCAAATCCAGTGTTGCTTATTAAAGTACTTATTATTATGTACGCTCCTCCTAAAAGTCCTATTATAGGAACTATCGGATATAAAGGAACCTGATACGGTCTTTCTATGTGTTTAAACTTAGTTCTTAATATAAATATACCCGCAACCGCCATCATAAAGAACATCCAAATTACAAACATAGCCATATTAGTTAATATATTGAATGAACCGCTTAATACATATAAACACGCTACAACTACTAAAAATAATGTAGCATTAACAGGCGTTTGATATTTATCACTAATTTTACCAAAAAAGTTGCTATATGGTGCAAGCCCATCTTTAGCCATAGCATATGGTATTCTTGCGCCTGTTATAGAATATCCATTTAAAGCTCCTAATATTGATATTAATATACCACAAGATATTAATTTTGAACCAGATAAACCTATAACTGCAACTACTGCATCTGAAGCTGGTTTCTCTGAACCTACTAAAACATCCATAGGTAATAATTTCATTACTGCTACATTAAATAACACATAAACTAATATAGTAGCTGATAATCCTATTATTATAGCTTTTGGTAAGTCTTTTTTAGGATTTTTTAATTCTCCACCTATATTAGCAACGCTTATCCAACCATCATAAGCCCATAATGTTCCTAATAAAGCTGCACCAAATCCAGCTAATTGAAATCCATTTGTTGCAGGAGATATAATTGTTTCATTAGCTACAGTTCCTTTAAAGATTCCTAACCCAACTATAGCTATTAAAGGCAAAAGTTTTGCAACAGTTGCAATCCCTTGTATCTTACTTCCAACCTTAGTTGATATAATATTTACTGTAGCTAAAAACACTATTAATCCTATTGCTAGTATTCTTTGCTGTACTACCGTCATTGGTACAAAATTAGTAGCTTCTGTAGCAAATATTATAGCAAGTGCTGCCATTGAGCCTGGTAAGTATATTACTGATTGAACCCAACCATATAAAAAACCAATTTTCTCTCCATAAAGTTCTTTTAAATAAACAAATAATCCACCTGTTTTAGGTATTGCGGCACCTATTTCTGCAACTGTTAACCCTGCAGCAATAGCAACAGCTCCTCCAATTATCCAAGCTATAGTTGCGTATAATGGTGATCCAGCATTTTTTAGAACTATTGATGGTTTAAAAAATATTCCTGAACCAATAACCATTCCAACAACTATCATAATAGCATCAAATAATCCTAAGTTCTTTGCTAAAGACTTTTCTTTTTTATCTCCCATTGTTTAACATCCTTTCGACTTTTTTAGTGAGTTTTTACAATTGTAGTTTTTTTAAATTGATAATTTATCAAAAAAACAATCTTTTTCTTAATGTTTTTTATTATAATTAATGTTTTATAAATTCTTTTGTATTTTACCATAAATAATATTTATAAATAAAGAAAAATTTTATGGCTTTATCTTAAAAATAACTTAATTTTTAAAATCTTTTCAATTGCCTATTATTTAATCATTTTCATTTTTTATTAAACAATAACTTGTCTTTTTAACTTAATTTCTTTTTCTTTAAGTTCTAAATAATCACAAAGTGCATGAAACTCTTTTATCCATTTTATTTTAGCCAATTCTCTAAGATCTATAACTATACCAGTGCTTTTATGTTTTATAAAATCCATGTTATATATTTCCGTTTCAACAAAACCCTTCTTACAATCGTAATAGCAAGGAGTAAATTTGCTCCAGTTATTTTCAAAATATTTAGTTTTAGCAAAACATAATCTATATACTTGAAATACCATCCCTAGTTCTGAGCTTTTACTTGCAAATTTATGTGAAAAATATTCTTGAGTAGGATATTTTTCTTGAATTCTCTCCCAATATAATCTATCATTTGTATGCAAATTATATTTATCTAATATTTTACACTTTCTTTCTCCTAATTCTTCTCTCATTAATAGTTCTCTTTTGTGTTTATTCATTGATAATAATAAATCTTTATTCAAAAATTCCCCCTCCAATCAAATATGAAAACATTTCCATTGATTTAATTTTATACTATACTACGCTAAATTTCTAATAGCTTTTATTCATAATAAAACCTTTAACTATTAAATACATCAATTAAAAGTTATTTCATCTATAGAAGTTAAATAATAATCTTATTCTTTAACTTCTATATTAATGTCAATTTTTTTATTAATGCATAAGATAGTAATATAAATTAATGTCTAGAGGTGTTTTTTTGGATAACTCATTAAAAAATAAACTAATGGATATATGTAACCAAGCCTATAAAGATTTTAAAAATATAAAAAATGTAGTGGGTGTTGGAATAGGCTTTAAATATGTAGATGGTAAAAACACTGAAGAATTATGTATTCAGGTTTTAGTTAGTAAAAAAATAGATGAAAAAAGTTTAGCCACTAATGATATTATTCCTAAGGAATATCTAGGAATAAAAACAGATATAATTGAAGTGGGTTCTATAGCCCCTTATATTTAAAATTAAATTATTTTACTATATAGGATTTAACAAAGGAGGATATTTAAATGAACTCTTCAGATAAAGATAAAATTTTAGATATATCTAGACATGGTTATGAAGATTTAATGGACTTAGAAAACGTAAATGCTGTAGGACTAGGATATAAACATGTTAATTCTAGAAACACTGGTGAATTAGCTCTTCATGTATTAGTTGAAAAAAAATTAGACAAGTCTATTTTAAGTAGCAAAAACTTAATTCCAAAAAATTATATGAACATTAAAACAGATGTACTTGAAATTGGTCAAGTTTCCTCTCAAGCTTTACTTGCTAAAACTAGACCGTTATTAGGTGGACATAGCATTGCTCCATCTGGATATCCATGGGCTGGGACACTTGGATGTATAGTTTATCGTAGAACAACTCAAGGAATAGAATATTACGTTTTAAGTAATAATCATGTTTTAGCTAATGGTAATTTAGTTCCACTAGGAACTCCTATAATGCAACCTGCTTCTATGGATGGTGGTTTAGTTGTAGTAGATCATATTGGAATGTTAAGTCAATTCGTAGAAATAAAATTTGATTCTACTCCTAATGCTGTTGACTGTGCTATTGCTAAAATAGGCGATCCTTCAATGATTAGTAATAAAATTGCTCTAATCGGCACACCTACTGGAATCGAAAATCCTAAACTAAATTCAATTGTTCAAAAAGCAGGCAGAACTACAGAGCTTCGTAGGGGAAAAGTTTTAACTATCGGTGCTACTGTTCAAGTTAATTATGGTAGCAACCGTAATGCTATTTTCACTAATCAAATTATATCTCAAAGTATAGGTGCACCAGGAGATTCTGGTAGTTTAATATTAAATTCACAAAAGAAAGCGGTTGGCCTTTTATTTGCTGGTTCTACTTCTATAACTGTTTTTAATAATATAAACGCTGTATTATCTGCATTAAAAGTATCTCTTTTAATATAGATATAAAATCTTATTTACTATAAAGTATAAATTATTATAAAAAATTAAAGCTATATCAAGATTTATAGTACAATCTCTTAAACATAAATCGTTATTTTTAAGAGATTGTACTATAAACTTCTTTGATATAGCCCTTTTTATTTTTTAATTATATTTTTATTGAAAAACCTATTTTCTAATTTTATCATAATACTTCTTATAAGATTAGCTAATGGTAGTGATGTAATAATTAAAACAATTGATATTGCAAATTCATATAAATTTATTACCTCTAAGTTAAATATCATTCTTCCAATTTTAAATATAAATGCTAATGAAAATAATCCAAACATACATATAACTAAAATTAATTTAAATCTATCAAAAGGTTTAGCTATAGTAAATAGAAGCAATAAACTAATTCCACCTAACACTATTACAGCTAAAGTTCTACATTGTTCTATTGAAAGTCCTCTATAATACCCTATAAAGAATATTATGGTTGTATTTATACACATAGCTATTCCATTTGGAATAGATTTTTCATAGAATATTCTTCTTAAAAAATCATGCTTAACTCGCCCTGAATTAGGAACTAATGCTAAAAAGAATGATGGTATACCTATAGCTATTGATCCTATTAATGACAATTGTATTGGTAATAATGGAAATGGCATTAATGCAAAAATAAATGTCAATGCTAAAAGTATAGAATATATTGTTTTAGAAAGAAACATTACTGCAACCCTCTCAATATTATTTATCATTCTTCTACCTTCTGCAACAACTTCTGGCAAAGCACTAAAATTAGAGTTTAATAAAACAAGCTGAGCTACAGCCTTAGTTGCATCACTACCTGATGCCATAGCTATTCCGCAATCCGATTCTTTTAAAGCTAATACATCATTTACTCCGTCTCCAGTCATCGCAACTGTATGTCCCTTCATCTTTAATGCTTTTACAAACTCTTTTTTTTGATGTGGAGTTACTCTTCCAAATACAGTATTATTCTCTAAAGCTTCTGCAAGTTCTTGTCTATCCATAGGCAATTTTCTAGCATCAATACATTTGTGAGCATTCTCAAGACCTGCTTCTTTTGCAATAGCTGATACAGTAATAGGATTATCTCCTGAAATTATCTTTATGTTTACACCCTGTTTTTTAAAATACTCTAAAGTTTTTGGTGCTTCTTTTCTTAATTTATCCTGTATTAGTATTAACGCTATAGGGGTAATATCATTTGGTAATTTTTCTTTAACCATTTTTTCATTACTTCTTGCAAACAGTAGCACTCTCTTTCCTTCTGATGCTAATGTTTCTACTTTTTTTTCTATTTCATTATACTTGTTTGTTAACAACATTTCTGGTGCTCCCATATAATAGGTACCTAAATTTTCTAAACTTATTCCACTCCATTTTCTTGTTGAAGAAAAAGCTATTTTATTTAAAATGTTAATTTTTTTTCCTTTACCGTACTTTTCTTTTAAAGCTTTCTCCGTTGCATTATTACCCTCTGAAGCTTCTGCAAAGGCACTTATTTGGCTTTCTATATCTTTTAGTGATAATTTATTTAGTTGTATTACATCTACAACTTTAAGAGTACCCTCAGTTAAAGTTCCTGTTTTATCTAAACATAACATATCTACTCTAGCTAAAGTTTCTGTTGCTGGAAGTTCTTGAACTAGTGTTTTCCATTTAGCAAGTCTCATTACTCCTGCTACAAAAGTAAGGCTAGTTAACAATACTAATCCCTCTGGTACCATTCCAACGATTCCTGCTACTGCACCTAAAGTTGCATCTTGCCAGACTTTCTTAGAAAAATATATTTGAGTAAATATTAATCCTATACTTATTGGTACTAATAACCACATTATATATTTTAATATTTTATCTATCGAAGCTTGTAATTCTGATGTTACCCTTTTAAACTTTTTTGCCTCTTCTGATAATCTAGCAGCATATGTATCTTTTCCAACTTTAGTGACCTTGCAATATCCTTTGCCTGCTACAACAAAACTTCCTGATAAAACTTCATCACCTTCCAATTTATGTATAGCATCAGATTCACCTGTTAACAATGTTTCATCTACTTCAAAGGGATTATTATTAACAACTATTCCATCAGCTGAAATTTGATCACCTGAACTTAAAATCATTAAATCATCTAAAACTATTTCTTCTACAGGAATTACATATTCTCTACCTTCTCTTACAACCTTAGCTTTTGCAGAATTTATGATAGATAGTTTTTCTAAAGTAGCCTTTGCCTTAAGTTCTTGAAATACACCTATTAATGTATTAACTATTATTACAAATGCAAAAATAGAATTCTTAGGAGAACCTGCAATTATGACTACTACTGCTAAAGCTATATTTATAGCATTAAATCTATTAAATAAATTTGCTCTTATTATTTGACCTAATGTTCTTGAAGGACCTTTAGGAATTTTATTTACTTTTCCTTCCTTATTTCGTTTTTCAACTTCACTTAAAGTTAAACCATGAATTTCTTTATAAGGGTTTTCTTTTAACATTCTCCCCTCCATTAAAAATCTCCTTTTGTTACTTTTGTATTTTAATATATAAATTTTATTATATCCTACAATAAATATTATAATAAAATTATACAGGCTTTTTAATAACTTTTTTTAAACTAAATCTTAAAAACTCCTTAAATATACATGTTGTATTAGATAATTTAAATTAAAGATCCTGTGTAATTGAACAATAACTACATTGATATTTTATTTTCCATTACTATATTTCATTTAATTTTCTAACTTAAATGTTTTATTCTTTTATTGTAACATCATTATGTACTTTAAAATATAATAAACTAGCAAGAGTAATCTTGACTTTAATTTTATATGTAGGTGATACTAATGAAACCAATGATAGATGTTTATCACGCTTCTGAAAAAGATTGTTATATAGAAGTTGTAAACCAAGGAACTTTTGATGCATATTTCACCGTAGACTATTCTCATGATAATACAGATTTTACTTTTAAAAGCAAAGTTCTAAACTCTGGAATGTTAGATAAAATAATGCTTTGCGGTGGTGGAATTAATATTCATGTTGTAGTATATGTAATTGCTTCAACTGGTGAGTTAACAATTTACGATAAAACATTTGCTACTACTACTACACTAAAACTTTTGTTAAGCGGAACAGAATTAGCTCCTGTATATACAGATGTAACTAAGCTTCCTAGTCCAAATGATAAAACTGAATTCTACACTTATTATGTATCAGTAATAAATACAGTAAAGTATATTGCAAAACTAACTGTAAAATATACCATTAGTAATAAGAATTTTACTATTGAAAAAGACAAAATTATAACTAAGCATACCCAAATAATTTCTCTACCAACAATGGCTCAAAATATTCAAGTATCAATAAGCATAAAAGAAAAATCAAGCACTTGGAAATCTATATATTCTAATACTTTGACTACCCCTTCAATATTGAAATTATCATTATCTGGAACACTAGCTAATCCAATTGTTTCAAATATATCTTCTGAACTTTCTATAGGAAACTTACCAAGTTTATCCCAAGAATCCATCGCTGTAGTAAATAAAGGAGATTTCACTGCACAATTTATGCTAACTTATAATTTACCTGATACTATTAATTCAACTACTACTATGGATTTTTCAAAAGGAGAAAGCAAATCAATAATTCTACCTTCAGAAGCTGCTGATATAGATTTTAGTATAAATATATTAGCTTCTGATAATTCTTGGCTTTCTATTTACCAAGATTTCTTTACTAGTCCAACTAGCTTAAAATTTGAATTAACAGGTACTTTATCTGACCCTATAGTTACAGATATCACTAATAATATACCTGAAACAGAAGGTCCAGACCCTGTAAACCCTCCAGTTATGAAATTAATTAAACATCCAGACAAGCCAATGGCTACTTTAGCTCATGAAGTAATATACACTTTAAAATTATCAAATACTGCTGGATCAAAGGCTGAATATGTAAAAATAAAAGATATAATTCCAGCTGAAGCAAGTTTCGTTGCTAATTCATTGACTATTAACGGTAATATTATAACAAAAACTTCTTTCCCTGAAACTGCAATAGATCTTGGTGATATGAATTCTGGGGATTCTCATACTATAACTTATAAAATAAAATTTAATTCAGTTCCAAATCCAAATGTTGTTAAAGTTAATTCTACTGTAACTTACGATTATACTGATACAGATGGTTCACTTAAAGAAATTTCTTTAGCTAGCGAAACAGTACCTTTAATGGTATCTCAAAATTGTTGTTGTTGTCCTTGTATGAATCCTAATTGTCAACAAGACACTTCCTATACAGATTATTTCGATTATATTTAGCGTTATCATTTGTTTTAAAAACTATTATTAATAAAATTTTAAGGTGATTTTATGTTACAAAAAGATATAATTGAAAGTTTTTCAACAAATCCAGGTTTCGTTGAAGTAACTAATATGTCTGGCTTTACAGCAAGTTTTAATGTGAGTTACACTTCAAATGGACAAGATTTCAATAAAAATTCTGGAGTATTCTCATTGTTTTTTTCTAGAAAAATAGAAATTCCAGTTAATGCCACTAACATTCATATACTAGTTATTGCAAATACTGGAGTGGATAGATTTATTCCTGTGTACAATAATAATTGGGATAATCCTGGCGTGCTAAAGCTTAAACTATATGGAACTGTTTTTTCTCCTCAAGCCGAAGTTTTATCTGACTCTAATCCTCCTAAATATTTATTATCAGTAAAAAACAATGCAGGTTTTGTTTCAAATTATAGCTTATCTTACTCATATAACAACAAAAGCTATATGGTTAAAGTTGGAGATTTCACTCTAGGTATGACTGTTAAGGTAGGTATTCCTCAGTCTGCTAAGAATTTATCTGTTTTGGTAATCGCAAATCTTAGTAGTGCTCTTCCTGAATTTAAAATTGTTTTTACTAAGGATTATCCAACTTCTAGAAATATAAATTTACTAGTAACTGGAACAACTCTATCTCCAAAAGTAGTTGAATTATCTTCATCTTCTGTAGGAAATGATTCTGATCCTAAAAAACCTTTAATTAAACTTTCAAAAACTCCAGATAAAATCAAAACAACTTTAGGACAAGAAGTAACTTTTACTATAAAAATATTAAATTTAGGTGGTAGTACTGCTAAAATGCTTATCCTTTCAGAAAAATTACCATCAGAAGCAACTTTTATTAAGAATTCTTTTACTTTAGATGGAATTACTGTAAATGGTGATTATTTACCACCTATAGGATTAGCACTAAAAGATATTAAGATTAATGAATCTATTAAATTGAGCTATAAAATTGTTTTTAACAAACTACCATCCTCAAATCCTGTTCAAGATAAACCTCTTTTAAATTATAATTATATTGCCTCTAACGGTAATACTAAAAATACTTCTGTTATTGGGGAAGTAATACCTTTAAATTTATTAACCAACATTTCAACAATGCATCCATGTAGTCATTGTAGTCGCTGCTGCCAAGCATCTATATTAAATTACTCACAATATAATGAATATTTATCCTATATGGAATCAATGAACTATATACGATGATTGTTTAGTTTTATTATTTTTAAAATACAAACAATTTTTAAAAGTTATTTTAATTTTATAAATTTCAATAAAATTAGAGCTAACTTTATTATTAATTTTATTGTTAATAATAAAGTTAGCTCTTTTAAAACTAAATCTTATTCAATACTCTTAGCTGCTACTATATCTACTCCAGT
>X256_Zander__coassemble_76_pt1 | contig 19518 bp, 12 predicted proteins | sample X256_Zander__metabat2_high_PE_003 | metagenome-assembled genome bin X256_Zander | reverse complement strand
TAGTACTTAACATTTAATGTTTCGTACCTCAGCGACATGTATTATCTTATCATTCTTAAATATTATGTTAATTCTATATTTATACTTTTAATAGAAATTAAACATATTTTTCTCCTAATAACTTTAAAATTCTTTGAGTTATAACTATTGATACACTTGGATAAGTTTATATTTATATCTCAATTTCTATGTTATTCATACGATTAATTAATATATAATTACTTATTTAAAGGAGCGATTTTATAATGAAAAAAATTATAATTTGTTTATTATTATCATTGACTTTAACCGGTTGTTCTTCAAATAAACATTCTTTAAAGAATAATCTTAAAAATAAAACTAAAAATACAAATGATATATCTTTAAATTCAGAATCAAACATAGCTTTATTAAACACTAAAAATTCAAATGAAAATAATAAACAAACACAAATTAAAATAACCAATATACTTAATCAACCAACAAAATTCACCTTTGCTAATGGAAATTATTTTCTATCTAATTGGAGTAAAAATAATAAAATATTTGAATACAATGAAAAAAAACTAACTAATATTGATAATGAATCTAAATCTGAAAAAATTAATAGTTATTATGGAAATTTTATATTAGCGGATGGAGATACAGTATATTTTACAAATCAAAATGATGAAAATAAATTATATTCATTTTCTTTAAATATAGAATCTACAAAAAAAATTAATAATTATCAAACTTCCGATATATGTAAATTTAAAGATGGAATAGCATTTATAAATAAAAGTGATAATAATAAGCTATACTACACTTCGTTAAAAGATAACACCTCTGATTTACTTATTGATGATTCTATTGGCAAATATATGATATGTTCAAACTGTGTTATTTATCAAAATGCAAATGATGATTTTAAGCTTTACGCTAAAATGTTAGACTCAAAGATAAAAATAAAGTTAAGTGATTTTTCTGTAGAAAGTTTTACAGTTATAAACGGATTTGTATATTGTAGCAATTTATCGGATAACAATAATATTTATTCTATAAATTTAACTAATCAATCTACACAAAAAGTATCAAACGTATTTGCAGAAAATATACTTGCTTTTCAAAATGATGTGATTTTTATTAATAGAGATACATGTAATTCTATTTGTAAAATGAACATAAACGAAAAATATTCAATTTCTTATATTTTAAATAATCCTATAAATAATTTTTGGATTGCTAATAATGTATTATTTTATGAAACCAACACTAATGTTAGCATTATAAATTTAAAGAAGCATAATAATTAACGAATTTATACATTTTAATACTTTAAAAGCTCTTTCACTTTCTTTATTAAAATCCATAAAAGGTATAATAAAAGAGTGAATACGTCGAGTACTCACTCTTTTAAATCATTGCATCTATACTCAAAAAACAATAAGTTTAAGGACTATCAGATATATAGTTATTTATTTTTATACAAAATTAACTTTACCCATATATTTATTTTAATTCTTTAACTAATTCCTTATATTTTTTCCCTCTAAGTTCAAAATTTGCAAACATATCAAAACTTGCACAAGAAGGTGATAAACTTACTAAATCTCCAGTTTGGGCTATTTCTTTAGCTTTGCTGACAGCTTGTTCTAAAGTATCTACTAATATATAAGGAACTTTTATCCCTTTATTTTCTTCTAACTTATCAAAGCAATCTTTAATTTTATATTTTGTAGATCCTACTAAAATTAAAGACTTTAGATACGGATATCCTTCATTAGCTAAAGGTTCAAAAGGTATATTTTTATCATATCCGCCTGCTATAACAATTGTTTTTTGCCCATAAGCTTTTATACTTGCTAAAGCCCTTGTTGGACTTGATGCTATTGAGTCATTATAGTATTTTACTCCATTTAATTCTCTAACAAATTCCATTCTATGTTCAACACCTGCAAATGAAATAACTACTTTTCTCATAATATCAATTGTTACATATTGATTTACAGCTAAAAATGCAGCAAGATAATTTTCAACATTATGCATACCTTTTAATATTATTTCATCTTTAGAGCATACTTTTTTACCTTTCAGATATAAATTACCATCTTTATAATAAGATCCATATTCTATTACATTTTTAGAACTAAATTTAAATACATTTGCTTTTGCCTCATTTTCAAAAGAATTAGTTATTTCATTTTCTTGATTTAATATTAATAAATCATTTGCTTTTTGATATTTAAATATATTTTTCTTTGCATCTATGTATTCTTGCATATTTTTATGCATATCTAGATGATTAGGGGTTACATTAGTTACAATAACCACATCTATTTCACAGTCCATTGTCATAAGTTGAAAACTAGATAATTCTAAAACTACCATATCTTCTTCGTTAACATCTTCTATTTTAGTGAAAAGTGGAGTGCCTATATTTCCACCTACCCAGGTATTAAACCCTTGCTCTTTTAATAAGTTATATATTATAGATGTCGTTGTTGTTTTTCCATCACTACCTGTAACTGCAAAAACTTTACACGGACAATATCTTACAAATTCTTCCATTTCAGAAGTTATATAAGCACCCTCTTCTTTTACACGTAGTAACGCTTCACAATCTATCCTCATAGAAGGTGTTTTAAATACTACATCAAAACCAGTTAAATTATCTAAATAATTCTCTCCTAGTTCTAAAATAACACCTTCTTTTTTAAATCTATCTACAATTTCACCCAATTGTTTGTCTTCTTTTTTATCAAAAGCAGTAACTTTAGCACCTAATTTTAATAAAAAATCTATAAGTGGAATATTGCTCACTCCAATACCAACTACGGCTACATTTTTTCCTTTTATAAACTCTTTAAATTCTATAAAATCTCTTTTCATAGCAGATCCTCCAAAGATATACGAAAATATCTCTAAACATTAATTATTTATTATTACTATCCAATAACTTTCTAAATTATAACATTTTAAAAATACTTATCAAAAACTCAAAAGTATTGAATTTGAGCCATTCAAAAAGCTTAATATTCATTACCCTAACTTTACTCTTAATATCAAAATTTAACTAACTAATTTAATAACAAATTTCCTTTTTTTCATTATTATTTAGAAATTTGATTAAACTTATATCTGCACTATACACATTTCAATAGTTTTTAAGGTTTATATATTTTTTAGTTTACCTATATATTCTAGTATAATTATCTATAAAGAAAAGCCAACTAGTTTTTAAAACTAGTTAACTTTTATAAGATTATACATTTAGAACTTTAGAGAATTTAAATTATAGTTATTATAGATGTTAATTTTAAAATATAGTTTCATTGTTACAATATAGGGTTTTTAACTTAAAAATTAAGTTATGCAATAGAATACTTATTATAAATACAAAGTAATTTAAGTGGATAAGTTAAGTTTCCAACTAAAAACCCTATATTTATATCTTAAAACTCTAAACTTTTAGCGATATATGCTTCTAGCTCTGCTATTTTTACTCTTTCTTGTTGCATAGTATCTCTATTTCTTATAGTTACTGATTGATCACTCTCTGTATCAAAATCTACAGTTATACAATAAGGAGTTCCAATCTCATCTTGTCTTCTATATCTTTTTCCTATACTTCCTGTTTCATCATAATCAACATTAAAATTCTTTCTAAGAATTGCATACACTTCATCTGCTTTCTCTGAAAGTTTCTTTGAAAGTGGTAATACAGCTGCCTTGTAAGGTGCTAATGCTGGATGGAAGTGCATTACCGTTCTAACATCTCCACCTTCTAATTCCTCTTCATCATACGCATCTATTAAAAATGCTAAAGTAACTCTGTCTGCACCTAATGATGGCTCTATACAATATGGAACATATTTTTCATTTGTTTGAGGATCTAAGTAGCTCATATCTTGACCTGAATGTTCTTGATGCTTCATTAAATCATAGTCTGTTCTATCAGCTATTCCCCAAAGTTCTCCCCAACCAAACGGGAATAAATATTCTATATCTGATGTAGCTTTTGAGTAGAATGATAGCTCTTCCGCCTCATGATTTCTCATTCTTAAATTTTCATTTTTAACTCCTAAGTTTAATAAGAAATTCCAACTATAATCTCTCCAATATTCAAACCACTCCAAATCTGTTCCTGGTTTACAGAAAAATTCTAGTTCCATTTGCTCAAATTCTCTAGTTCTAAAAGTGAAGTTTCCTGGAGTTATTTCATTTCTAAATGACTTACCTATTTGAGCTATACCAAATGGCACTTTCTTTCTTGAACTTCTTTGAACTGCTTTAAAGTTTACAAATATGCCCTGTGCTGTTTCTGGTCTTAAGTATATTTCTGATTTTGCATCCTCAGTAACCCCTTGGAATGTTTTAAACATTAAATTAAATTTTCTTATTTCTGTAAAATTCTTCTTTCCACATTTAGGACAAACTATATTATTGTCTTCTATATATTTTTTAAGTTCTTCATTTGACCAACCATCAGCTGATGCAACTTCTACTCCATTTTCAGTCATATGATCTTCTATTATTTTATCTGCTCTAAATCTAGCTTTACACTCTTTACAATCCATTAACGGATCAGAGAATCCACCAACGTGTCCTGATGCAACCCAAACTTCTTTATTCATTAATATTGCACAGTCAACTCCAACATTGTAAGGACTTTCTTGAACAAATTTTTTCCACCAAGCTTTTTTTACGTTGTTTTTAAACTCAACTCCTAAAGGACCATAATCCCATGAATTAGCTAATCCTCCATATATGTCTGACCCCGGGAATACAAATCCTCTATTTTTACATACTGCAACAATTTTATCCATTGTCTTTTCTACTGCCATATTCTAAACCTCCACATGTCTTATTTTATATTTTTGAATAAAAAAAAAGCCCTAACCACAAAGGGACGAAATTTATTCCGCGGTTCCACCCTTTTTGGCATTAGCCCTACTTTAAATTTTATAACACTCAAAAGCGCCCTTCTCAAAGAAATTTTAATGATTTTCACCTAACATCATCTCTCTTGAAAAATTCCAAAGATACTCCTCTTTATCATCGTGTATTCTTTATAAAATTGTATACTAATAATTTTATCAAATATTATAGTATTGTCAATATTGTTAATACGCTAAAGCTTTGTTTTAATTCATCATATACTTATTCTTAGCTAAAAAACTGTATATAACATATTTTATATTATATACAGTTTTATGTTATATATTCACCTAAAAGAAGTTTTGTTTTTATATAACAATTTCTTCTGATAATTCTTTTTTTAATTTTTTTAGTTGTACAATAAATACTATTATAGTTGTTGTTGCCGCTAAAAAATCTGCTACAGGTTCTGCTATAAAAGTACCATTCACCCCTAAGAATATAGGTAAAATATACACTAATGGAATTAATATTATTATTTTTCTAAGTAGTGCTAAAAAAATTGAAATCTTTGCTTTTCCTATGGCAGTAAAAAAGTTTTGACATGCTATTTGTGCTCCTAACATAAATACCATAGCCATAAATATTCTCATTCCTTTTGTAGCAATAGCAGTTAATTCTGGACTATCAGTAAATATTGCTATCAATATTTTAGGAGCAAATTGTGCTAAAGACCATCCTACTAACGCAAGACTTACGCAAGCTATTATTGAATATTTAACAGACGTCTTAACTCTTTCAAAATTTTTAGCTCCATAGTTATACCCTATTAAAGGTTGTGCTCCTTGAGTTATTCCTAATAAAGGCATATTAAATATTTGCATAGCACTTATTATTACCGTCATTGCACCAACCTGGGCATCTCCTCCATATTTTAGTAATGTTGTATTAAAAGCTATTTGTACCAAACTTTCTGTAGATTGCATTATAAAAGGTGATAATCCTAAAGCTAATATTCTTTTTATATTATCAATTTTTAATTTCATACAACTTTTTTTAATTTTTATTATTGTTTTATTGCTTTTCAAAAAGCTTACAGTCCATATAGCTGATATAGCTTGAGATATTATTGTTGCAAAAGCTGCTCCTTGTATCCCCATTTTAAAACCAAATATAAATATTGGATCTAATATTATATTTAATATAGCACCTATAAGTATGGTTATCATGCCCATTTTTGCAAAACCCTGTGAATTTATAAAAGTATTTAATCCTGAACTTAGCATTACAAAAATAGTTCCAATAATATACACAGTTAAATAGCTATTTGCATAAGGAAAAGTAATATCACTAGCTCCAAATAAGTATAGTAACTTATCTTTAAAAATAAAAGCAACTATGGTTAATGTAAAACCTAATATTAAAAGCATAAAAAAACTATTTCCTAATAGTTCCTCAGCCTTTTCTTTTTTTCCTTCTCCAAGTTTTATGGAAGCTAATGGTGCACCACCTAATCCTACTAAAACAGCAAATGCACTTATTATTATTATTATTGGAAATGTTATTCCAAGTCCAGTTAAAGCAACATCACCTACATTAGGTATACGCCCAATATACATTCTATCTACTAAATTATATATTGCATTTACAAGTTGAGCTACTATAGCTGGTACAGCTAATTTAAGCATTACCTTAGGTATACTTCCATGAAGAATCTCTTCATCTACACTGCTTTTTTTCTCCTTATCCAATTCCCCACTCCCCTTTTTATCATATAACATATAATATGTTTTGATTCATAAATAAAAACATACTATATATTATATAATAAAATTTCAAATAAAAGTTATTTGCATTACTTTGTTTTTAAATATTTAACCATTCAAAAACAAAAAGCAATATAAATGTTTTTAAAGTAAAAACATTTATATTGCTTTTATATTAGTTTAATTATAATAAAAAATTTATGATTAACTTTTTGGCTATTATTTTTTTAAACTTATGCAATAAAACTAATTAATAAATATATTTTTACAAAATAAAAAAAAAGCAATACTTATATATTGCTTACTAAACAAATTAATTGGCTCCGCAGAGAGGATTCGAACCTCCAACCTATCGGTTAACAGCCGAGTGCTCCACCATTGAGCTACTGCGGAATAACATTACATTTATTATTATATCACTATCTTTAAATTATGCAATACTTTTTTTAAGAAATTTTATAAAAAATGAGTAAAATTTCTTAAAGATAAAAAATTTTACTCATTCAAACTAGCTACATAATTAATGTTAAGCTTGTGGTTTCATTGTTGGGAATAATATTACGTCTCTTATAGATGCTGAATCTGTAAGGAACATTACCATTCTATCTATTCCTATTCCTAATCCACCCGTTGGAGGCATTCCTGTTTCTAAGGCACTCATAAATTCTTCATCTATTACATATGCCTCATCATCCCCAAGTTCTCTTTCATTAGCTTGTTGTTCAAATCTTTCTCTTTGAACTATTGGATCATTTAACTCTGAGTAAGCATTACATACTTCTCTACCAAATATAAATCCTTCAAATCTCTCAGTAAACATTTCATTTCCTCTTTTTTTCTTAGTAAGAGGTGATATTTCAACTGGGTAATCTGTTATAAATGTTGGTTGAATCATATGCTCTTCTGCAAACTCTTCATATAATGCATTAAGAACTTCACCTTTTGTAACTTCTTTTAAGTCTTTCTTAAACTCTAAATGCTTTTCTTTAGCAATAGCTTGAGCTTCTTCGTCACACTTAATTTCATTGAAGTCTATTCCAGCAAATTCCTTAACAGCATCAACCATAGTTATTCTTCTCCATGGTGGTGTTAAATTTATTTCAGTTCCTTGATATGTTAATTTAGTAGTTCCTAAAACTTTTTCAGCTACATATGCAAACATATTTTCCATAATTTCCATCATATCGTTATAATCCGCAAAAGCTTGATATAACTCTATCATAGTAAACTCTGGATTATGTCTAACGCTTATTCCTTCATTTCTGAAGTTTTTACCCATATCATAGACTTTTTCAAATCCAGCTACTATACATCTTTTTAAATAAAGCTCTGTAGCTATTCTTAAATACATATCAATATCTAAAGCATTGTGGTGAGTCATAAATGGTCTTGCAGCCGCCCCACCTGCTATTGGAGAAAGTATTGGTGTTTCAACTTCCATAAACCCTTTATTGTCAAGATATTCTCTTATAGCTTTTATTATTTGAATTCTTTTAAAGAAAGTATCTTTAACTTCTGAATTTGTTATTATATCTACTTCTCTTTGTCTATATCTTAAATCTGGATCTTTTAATCCATGCCATTTTTCTGGAAGTGGTTTTAATGATTTACATATTAATTCGTATTCTTTAGCTTTTACTGAAATTTCTCCAGCCTTAGTTTTGAAAACTTCTCCTTTAACACTTATCCAGTCTCCAAGATCTAGTGCTTTGAAAGCTTTAAGATTTTCTTCTCCAATTTGATCTATCTTTACGAATAATTGAATCTTTCCATCTCTATCTTGTATATCTGCAAAAACAACTTTTCCTTGTCCTCTCTTAGACATAAGTCTTCCTGCAACTGCAACATTTTTGCCTTCTAACTCTTCAAAATTTTCTTTTACATCTTTTGAATTATGAGTTTTTTCTACTTTGTATACATCAAATGGGTCTTTGCCTGCTTCTTGTAACGCTACAAGCTTTTCTCTTCTTAATCTCTCTTGTTCATTAAATTGAGCTTCTTGCTCAACAATACTAATTTCCTCATTTGACATTAATAATCCCTCCGTTACTATCTTCTGATTTCTAAAACCTCTAGCTTTATTACCCCTTGAGGTACATTTACATCAACAATATCTCCAACTTTTTTGCCTATAAGAGCACTTCCAACTGGTGATTCATTTGAAATTTTATTATTCATTGGATCTGCCTCTGCTGAACCAACTATTGTATATTCAACCTCTTCATCAAATTCATAATCTTTAACCTTAGTAATACAACCAACTGAAATAGCGTCTGTTGATATTTCTGATTCATCAACTACTGATGCATTCTTTAACATATTTTCAAGTTGTATTATTCTACCTTCTGTAAAAGCTTGTTCGTTTTTAGCTTCATCATACTCTGAGTTTTCACTTAAGTCTCCGTATCCTAATGCAACTTTAATTTTTTCTGTTATTTCTTTTCTCTTAACAGTTTTTAAGTATTCTAATTCTTCTTCTAATTTTTTAACACCTTCATAAGTCATTATAAATTTTTTTGATTCGCTCATACTTTTCTCCCCTTTGACAGTCATACTATTATAATATATCATAATTTATTATAATTACATATAATTTAACTATTATTTATAACACGCGTAGAAATTCCAATTTCTTGTCAATAGTTCTACATATTATAAATTTATTTTAAATATATGTCAATATAATATACTTTAATACCAATTTATAGGTATTAAAGCCATATATTTTTTTATTATTCTACTATTGTTATAAATTTATTCTAATCTATTTCCATATTTTTTAATAATTATTCTTGTAAATATGTTTTATATTGATTTAAAACTTCAAGCACTTGTTGACTAGTAGTTTTAGTATTTATTATGGTTTTTATATCAGTACAATTTTTAAGACCTTTTATGTACCAAGAAGCATGCTTTCTCATTTCTCTTATAGCTTTAAATTCTCCATCATATTTTAAAGCTAAATTATAATGTCTTATACACATTTCTATTTTTTCTGAATCAGTTGGATAATTTACCTTTTCTCCATTTAATGCCTGTTTAATTTGCTTAAATAACCATGGATTTCCCATACTACCTCTAGCAACCATAATTGCATCGCATTTTGTTTCCTCAGTAATTTTAATAGCATCTTCAGGACTAAATACATCACCATTACCAATTACAGGTACTGATACATTTTCCTTAACTTTTCTAATTATATCCCAGTCAGCCTTACCTTCATACATCTGTTCTCTAGTTCTTCCATGAATAGCTATAGCATCAACTCCACCATCTTCAACATATTTAGCAAATTCAATTGCATTTATGTTCTCACTATCAAAACCTTTTCTAAATTTAACTGTTACAGGCTTATTTGAAATTTTTTTAACCTTTTTAACTATTTCTCTAGCTAACCTAGGATCTTTCATAAGAGCTGACCCTTCTCCATTTTTGACTATTTTAGGAGCTGGACATCCCATATTGATATCTATTATGCAAAACTCATCATTAGGAACAAAAAATTTCTCAGCTGCATAAGCCATTATATTTGGATCATTTCCAAACATTTGAACTGCTACTGGTTTTTCTTCTTTTGAAATCCTTAATAATTCTTTTGTGTTTTCACTTCCATAATATAAAGCTTTAGCGCTTACCATTTCAGTATATACTAAATCGCAACCCATTTCTTTACATAATCCTCTAAAAGATATGTCTGTTACACCAGCCATGGGTGCTAAAAATACACCATTCTTAAATTGTAAATTTCCTATTTTCATATAAAAATCGCTCTACTCCTTATTTTTTTCATAAAGCATGTTTAATCCTTCAAGAGTTAATTGAGGGTCTATTTTATCAATAACATCTGTTTGTTTTTCTATAAGTTTTGCTAAACCTCCAGTAGCTATTACAAAAGGTTCCTCTTCACCTAGGGACATCATTTCCCTTTTCATTTTATTTACTATATATTCAACTTGACCTACATATCCATATATAATTCCTGCTTGCATACTATTTATAGTATTTTTACAAATAGTAGTATTAGGTAATTCTAACTCAACTCTAGGAAGTTTTGCAGCTCTTTCAAATAGTGCATCTGATGCTATTCTTATTCCTGGACATATGTTTCCACCAAGATAATTACCTGATTTAGTTAATGCACAAAAAGTTGTTGCAGTTCCAAAGTCTATTATAATTGAAGCTTTTTTATATATTTCATGAACTGCTACTGCATTTACTATTCTATCTGCACCTACTTCTTTAGGATTATCATACTTTATATTTATTCCTGTTTTTATCCCAGGTCCAACTATAACCGGATTTATTTTAAAACATTTTCTTAGCATATGTTCTAAAGAATACATTATATTCGGAACTACTGAAGATAATATAATTCCTATTACATCTTTAGGATTTAAACCGCTTTGATGAAATAATTGCATAACTTGTATACTATATTCATCCGAAGTTTTCTTTGCGTCTGTTGATATTCTCCAACATGCTATGTACTTATCTTTTTTTTTGACACCCAGCACTATATTTGTGTTACCAACATCTACCAATAATATCATATACTAATTGCACCACCCTTAATATAATTAAAAGCAGCTAAAAAGCTGCTTTATTTACCCATCTTTTACCCATGTGTATTCTTTAAAAAATATTTATTTTTAACACTTTAATTTTAGCAATTTAGTGTTATTTGTCAAGCATTTATAATGCTTGTAGCCCTTTCTAATGTTACTTAAAATAAACCTATTATTTTTCCTTCTTGTGTTATGTCCATATTATTTGCAGCTGGTATTTTGGGAAGCCCTGGCATTGTCATAACATCACCAGTTAAAACTACTATAAATCCTGCACCATTAGAAACTCTAACTTCTTTTACAGTTATAGCAAAACCCCTAGGTCTTGCCAATAATTTAGGGTTATCGGATAAGGAGTATTGAGTTTTAGCCATACATATCGGAAGTTTATCTAAATTAAATTTTTCTAACTCCTTAATTTGATTATTTGCCATTGGTGTAAATAGTACATCATCAGCTCCATAGATTTCTTTAGCTATAATTTTTATTTTTTGTTCTATTAACTCTTGTTCAGCATATAAAATTTTAAAATTACTTTTTTCATTGTTAATAGCATCTAAAACTTTATTTGCTAAATCTACTCCACCATCCCCTCCTTTTTCCCATACTTCTGTTAATGAAACTTTAACGTCATTTTTGTCGCAAAATTCTTTTATAAATTCTATTTCGTCTTCACTATCTGTACTGAACTTATTTATAGCTACAACAACCGGAACTCCAAATTTTCTTATATTATCAATTTGTTTTTCTAAATTCGTTATGCCTTTTTCTAAAGCTTTAATATTAGGAATATTAAGTTTTTCTTTTAAAATTCCTCCATGATGCTTTAAAGCTCTTATAGTTGCTACCAAAACTACACAATCTGGATTTAAATTTCCATACTTACATTTTATATCGAAAAACTTTTCCGCACCTAAATCTGCACCAAAACCCGCTTCTGTTATTGTTATATCAGCTAGTTTCATTGCCATCTTTGTAGCAATTATAGAATTACAACCATGTGCTATATTTGCGAAAGGTCCACCATGAATTATAGCTGGTGTATTTTCTAGAGTCTGAACTAAGTTAGGTTTTATTGCATCCTTCATAAGCAACGTCATTGCACCTTGCACTCCTAGTTGTTTTGCATAAACAGGCTCTCCGCTTGTATTATAAGCTACTAAAACTTCTCCAATTCTTGCTTTTAAATCTTGAAGATCTGATGATAGGCATAATATAGCCATTATTTCTGATGCAACTGTTATCATAAAGCCATCTTCTCTAACAAATCCGTTAACCTTTCCACCCATACCAACTACAACATGTCTTAAAGCTCTATCATTCATATCCATAACTCTTTTGAAAATTATTCTTCTACTATCAATTTTTAAATCATTACCTTGATGTATATGATTATCTATAGCCGCACAAAGTAAATTATTAGCTGAAGTTATTGCATGCATATCTCCTGTAAAATGTAAATTTATATCTTCCATAGGAACAACTTGAGCATATCCTCCACCAGCTGCCCCACCTTTAATCCCAAATACTGGACCTAGCGAAGGTTCTCTTAATGCAATCATAGTTTTCTTTCCTATTTTATTAAAAGCATCCCCAAGACCTACAGTTACTGTTGATTTTCCTTCACCTGCTGGAGTTGGATTTATAGCCGTAACTAGTATAAGTTTTCCACTTTGATTATTGTTATATTTTTTAAAAGCATCTAAGGATATCTTACATTTATATTTTCCATAAAGTTCTATATCATCTTCTGATAAACCTATACTTTTAGCTACATTTAAAATAGGTTCCATTTTTACTTCTTGAGCTATTTGAATATCACTTTTCATTAAGAACACTCCTATCTTAATTTATTTTCTTTATATAATAACATATTTTAAAATTTATTATAAATATTATAGAAAAAACTCCTCATAAAGAGGAGTTTTTTAACCTTATACAATTTTATCATTCATATTTTTATTTTGATAGATGCTATCTGCATTATTAAATAACTCTTCGAACTCATCAGCTTCAAGTTTTTCTTTTTCTAATAATGCTTGTGCTACAACATGAAGTTTTTTGTTATTTTCACTTAATAGTCTTTCAGCTTTTGCATAAGCTTCATCTATTAAATTCTTAATTTCATTATCTATTTTTGATCCTATCTCTTCACTAAAGTTTCTTCCTCTACCTATATCTCTACCTAAAAATACTTCATTATGATCTGTTCCAAAAGATATAGGTCCTAAAACTTCACTCATACCATATTCCATAACCATAGCTCTTGCCATTCCACTAGCTCTATCTATGTCATTCTTAGCGCCTGTGCTTATATCTCCAATCACTAACTTTTCAGCAACTCTACCACCCAAAAGTCCAACCATATCATCTTTTAATTTTAACTTTGACGTATATGATCTATCTTCCTTAGGTAAGTTCATAGTATATCCGCCAGCCATACCTCTTGGAATTATGCTTATTTGATGAACAGGATCTGAGTTAGGCAATAACTTCATAACAACTGCATGACCTGCTTCGTGATAAGCAGTTAATTTTTTATCATGTTCGCTTATTACTCTACTTTTCTTTTCAGGTCCAGCTATTACTCTAGTTATAGCTTCTTCCATCTCTTCCATTCCTATAACCTTTTTATCTCTTCTAACAGATAATAAAGCAGCTTCATTAGTTAAATTCTCTAAATCAGCACCAGTAAACCCTGGAGTTCTTTTTGCTAACACATTTAACTTTATATCTGAAGAAAGAGGCTTATTTTTAGTGTGAACAGTTAATATTGCTTCTCTGCCTTTTACATCAGGTGCACCAACCATTATTTGTCTGTCAAATCTGCCTGGTCTTAATAATGCTGGATCTAATATATCTGGTCTATTAGTTGCTGCAATCATTATGATTCCTTCGTTTATTCCGAATCCATCCATTTCAACTAATAACTGGTTGAGTGTTTGCTCTCTTTCATCATGGCCTCCACCTACTCCAGCACCTCTTTGTCTACCAACTGCATCAATCTCATCTATAAATACTATGCAAGGTGAATTTTTCTTTGCTTGTTCAAACAAATCTCTTACTCTAGATGCTCCTACTCCAACAAACATTTCAACAAAATCAGAACCTGATATGCTAAAAAATGGCACTCCAGCTTCTCCCGCTATAGCTTTAGCTAAAAGTGTTTTTCCTGTTCCTGGAGGTCCTACTAAAAGTACTCCTTTAGGTATTCTAGCACCCATATCAATATATTTTTTAGGCTGTTTTAGGAAATCTACTATTTCTTCTAATTCAGCTTTTTCTTCATCAGCTCCTGCAACATCATTGAATGTAACTTTTTTTCTATCTGGTGAAGCCATCTTAGCTCTACTTTTGCCGAAGTTCATAACCCCTCGGTTTCCACCTCCACCTTGAGATTGTTGCATAAACATAAATACTGCGCCTAAAAGTAATACTATTAATACAATTGTAGGTAAAATTGAAATCCACATTGACATATTAGTAGGTGGTTCAAAAACTACTTTAACATTTGGTTTTGGATTATCTTTAAGTAAATTGTCTAGTACACCTGTTGGTGCAATTGTATTAAATACTTTTTTATTAGTTAATTTACCATCTACTGTCATTCTATCTTGTTTTACATGTATACTCTCTACTTCATCATTTATCCACTTTTGTTGAAATTCACTGTATGGTATGTTAGTACCAGTTTCTCCACTTTTAACTAAAAAAATAGCTGAAGCTGCAACAGCTACCATTATTAAAATCCATACTGTTAAGCTTGAGAATTTTTTCATTTGGAGCCCCCCTCTCTTCTTAACTATTATAAAATTTTAGCATAACGCTAATTTGTTTACAATATTTTCTATTAACCTTTTTACTTTTCATATACTTCTCTTTTAAGCACACCTATATACGGTAAGTTTCTATATCTCTCTGCATAATCAATTCCATAACCAACTATAAATTCATCTGGAACTTCAAATCCTAAATACTTTACATTTATATTAACTTTTCTTCTCGCTGATTTATTTAATAATGATACTATTTCTATGTTTTTAGCTCCTCTTTCTTTTAAATATGTTAAAAGATAACTAAGAGTTAATCCTGTATCAACTATATCTTCTACTATTATTACAGATTTTCCTTCTATATGACTATCCAAATCTTTTAAAATCCTAACTACTCCTGAACTCTCTGAAGACTTTCCATAACTTGAAACTGCCATAAAATCCATTTCACAAGGAATAGTTATATTTCTTATAAGATCTGCAACAAAAATAACTGAACCTTTTAATATTCCTACAACTAATAAATCTTCACCTTTATGATCTTTACTAATTTGTCCTCCAAGTTCTTTTATTTTTGCTTGTATCTGTTCTTCAGTAAATATAATCTCTTTAATATCTTCTTTCATTAATTTATTTCCTTTCTATAAATCTAATTTTCAAAATATTTTTAGTATCTTTTGTAACTTTAAAAAGTTCACTAACTTTTATTCCTAAAATCCAAGAAATTTCATCATCAAAACAAATTATAGGAATTTCTTCTCTTACTTCTTTAGGAATTTTATTGTCTATAAAAATATCTTTTATCTTTTTATATCCTTTCATTCCTAATGATAGGATTTTATCTCCATTTTTTCTTTTTCTTATTAATATTCCCTCTTTTATCTTATCATAATCAAAGTACTTTATTAAAGAATTATTCTTAAATTGAATGTCTTTATTGTTAATAAATTTTATACTAAGGTCATATCCTATTTTATCGTATAAATCAAATTTGTTTTCACCTTTTATTATGCTATTTTTATCTATGAATATTTCTTGTAAATCTTTTTTAATATCCTTTTTACATTCTTTTATAAGTTCTATATCACCATATATATTTTTAGCTTTTATTTTTTTAGGTAAACATATTTCTTTCCCAGTTTCTCCTTTTTGAAGTAAAATTATATCTTCTATGTGTTTCATTTCAAAATTGTAACTACTTCCTGTAATAACTGAAAAAGCTTTTCTTAAAAGTCTAAATTTAATAGCATCATGTTTATTAAAGGCTTTTTTAGAAATAAAAACTGTATTATTTTTTGCATTGCAAAAGTTTTTATACTCTTTTTCTAAACATTTTTCCATATAATCATTTTCAATATATGCTAAATGTGACAATCTACTTAAAGAATCAACTATTTCTTTATTAAAATTTTCTTTTATGTAAGGTATCATTTCTAATCTTACTTTATTTCTAGAATATATATTCTCTAAGTTACTCTTATCGATTCTTGGATTTAGCTTATACAATTCGCAATAATCTTCTATTTCATTTCTTTCTAAGCATAAAATAGGTCTTATAAATTTATTATCTCTTATAGGACGTATTCCTAATAATCCTTCTATTCCAGTTCCTCTCATTATACGCATTAAAAGAGTCTCTGCTTGATCATTAACATTATGTGCAATAGCTATTTTATTTAAATTTTGTTTTTTAAAAATTTCTTCAAAAAACTCATATCTAACTTCTCTTCCTGCTAATTCTGATGATATTTTTCTATCTGTAGAAATTTTATTAATATCAGCTTTTTTAACATAGCAAGGAATATTTAATTTATCACAAAACTTTTTAACATATTCTTCATCTGAATCTGCTTCATTTCCTCTTAAACAATGGTTTACATGAGCAGCCATTAATGATAAATTCAATTCCTCTTTTAATAGATTTAAAATATGTAATAAACATATAGAATCAGGTCCCCCTGAAAGTGCTACTAAAATTTTATCTCCATATTTAATCATTTCATTTTCTTTTATATACCTTAATACTTTTTCTTTCAACCCTAATACACTTCCTATTATAAAATTTAATAATTAATTATAACACATTCAGAAGAATCTATTAAATCACAGTTTATAAACAAAATAAAAGGTACTCGTTAGTTAATAAAACTAATAAATACCTTTTAAAAATTATATTTCACATATTTTAGATATTATTATAGTCATATCATCTTTTATTTTTCCTTCATTTAATTCTCTCGCTATACTTACTATTTCATTACTTAACTCTTTTGGATTTTTAATTTTAGTGCTTCTTAAAAAATCTATAATCCACTTATAATTAGATTCTCTCTGTCCTCCAACTTCAAGTATTCCATCACTAATAGTTATTATTAAATCTCCATTTATAACTTTCTTATCAGTTATATCTACATCAGGCTTATCTAATATTCCAAAAGGAAGAGTATTAGAATTAACAATAAAAACTTTATCTCCTCTTTTTATAAAAGACTCCACTGCCCCAACTTTCATAAAAGTAGTATTTCCAGTATATAAATCAATATTATACATATCTAAAGTTGCAAATGTTTCATCTTCTGTAAATTTCATGGTCATAATTGAATTCACAGTATTTATAGCACTTAAGTCATTAAATCCAGCTTGTACAAAACTTTCAATTATATCTACTGTTGCTTTACTCTCTGCACCTGCTTCAGGCCCTGAACCCATACCATCACTTAATATTACTACATAACTCCCATCTTTACCCCTTCCAAAAGTATAACTATCTCCTGTAAACTTTTCACCATCTTTACATTCTAAAGAAACTATAGACGATACATTATACTTAGGAGCTTCTTCAATATTAACAATAATTTTATTATTTTTTTTGTTTATAATAAATTTATCTTCGGCTAAAGTCATTTTTCTATTTAAGCAATTATTTATAATAGTTAGTAATTGTTTAATAATTTTATCACTATTATAATTATTATCTATAGTAATCTTAACTTTCACTCTTCCTCGTTTATCTATATAACATAGAATATTATCATATTTAAATTCATTTTTTATAAATGCTTTCTTTATAGTTTTTTCAATATCACTAGCAAGATTTATATCATCAATAAAGTCATCTGAAATTTCCGAAATAGTAGAAGCCATATTGTTTATATGATTCGATAAAACCTTTCTACCTTCACTCATTTTCTTTTTAACCATTTCATTTGCAACGTAATTATTTATTATTTCTTCTACATTTTTAATTAGAGCATACTCCTTAACGCATTTCTTTCTTAAAACTTCTGGAAAATCATTCTGTCCTTCTTGATAATTTCTTATAAGTTCTGAAAATGCTTCATATGTGCTATGAGCTTCTCTTTTCCAACACATTTGTTTCATATCACAATTAGAACAAACTCTATCTGCTAGATTTTCTACAATAGCAACACCTTTGTTTTTAATAAATAATTTTTCATTGTCAACTAGATTATCTAAAGTTACTGAAATACATGATAATACATCTGTAAAATCTTGAAGTTTTGATGAAAATTCATTTTTCATTTCTACTAATTGCATTTCTCCAGTCTCTTCCCAATTTCTATTATTATCAAATTCTATAGATAATTTTTCATAATTCTTTTTAGGTATTAAAATAAAGATTAAGCATACTATTAAAATTTCACTTGGTTTAAAAGTTTGAAAGGTATTAGAGTAAATACTTAAAATAGAATACATTAATAAATATGTTATTAAAGAAATTATTTTGCCTGATTTTTTAAAAAAACCTACAATTAATCCACAAATTCCATATGCACTAATATGTAGCATCATGTTATTTGTAGTCATTCCCATTATTATTCCCAATATTATTCCAACTGCAGAACCAACAGATGCATTTGTTATATATGCAGTAACTATAATAAAAAATAATGCTATTATGTTTTTAGCACTTAAATTAAAAATATATATATTACCAATACCTGATATTATTAAACAGGTTAAGATTGCTATACTAATTATTTCTTCTGATATAAGATGTTTATTTAAGTTAAATTGGTAAATATTTTTTAATCCATGTTTTAGAATATAGTATATCGCATATACTGTTAATGTCTGAAGCAATCCTATAAGTACAATTTGATATAAAGTATATTCATTGAAAGAAATTTTAAAAATAATATTAAAAGATAATATTACTAAAAAACTTAAACATTCAAAAAGCTTGCTATTAAAATTTAATAACATTTTTTTTAATACTGGTATTATTATCAATATACTTAAATACATTGGCATTTCTTTAACTTGATTAAATATACTAATATAACCTACTAAAACTCCTATATAAGATAAAAGTATTTGTTTTTTAGAACCATTATCTAAAGAAGCTAATAAAAATGCTATTCCAAAAGGAGCTATGTTAGCTAAAATATTAACATTTATAGTAATTACTACTCTACTAATTAAAAAAGCTCCTAAAAAAATAGATATTGCTTTTATAAATGATGAAAAAGATTTAAGTTTTATTTTTTTATTCTCTTTCTTCTTGCTTATTCTTTTATATGTTGAAAGGTCAGCCTCATATTGCATATAAGC
>X256_Zander__coassemble_73_pt1 | contig 19761 bp, 12 predicted proteins | sample X256_Zander__metabat2_high_PE_003 | metagenome-assembled genome bin X256_Zander | reverse complement strand
CAATATATGCAACTTCATATATTGCAGCTGATATTAATGTTCCAAAAAAAGTATGTGCTAAAAACTTGCTATTACTTTTTCTTATTGAACCATCATCCATTGCTTGTTTTATATGACTTTCTATTATATCTAAATATTTTTCAAGCTTTCCTCTTAATTCCAACTGCCTACACTCTTGTCCCCAAAGTTGACTTATTAAAACCTTAAAAAATTCTGTATTTTCATAAAGGATTGTTAATTGTATTTTACATATTTCTTTTAACTTTGATAAAGGGTTTAAATCTAAATCATTTACTTTTCTAATTTCACAGGCTAATAATTCTAAACCTTCATCCATTATAAAATTAAATATTTCTTCTTTACTTTTAAAATAATAATATAACGTTCCCTTTGCAACACCCGCTACTAAAGCTACTTCATCCATTGTTGCCCCATTATATCCTGCTTTTGAAAAAACATTTATAGCGCCCTTAACTATTGCCTTTTTAGTTTTGTTCATTTAAATCACTCCAAATTTAAGTCTACCCAACTTACTACTTTATTATTATTCTTAAAATAACATCTTTTTATTTATAATAACAAGTAATAATTAGTTTATCAAACAGAGTATAGAAATTTAGCAACTATCAGTATATGAATTTATTATTAATTTAATAGTAATAATATGATAAAATATGTTATAAATAAAATCAAAGCGAGGGAAATTATGGTTAAAGTGTTTAACAGAGAAACTAATGAATACGAAATAGAAAATATAGCAGGAAAAAAATATATAGAATGGTCTTATTGTTCTCCTGTTGGTAAAAGATTTACTGAAATATTTTTAAAGAAAAAAGTTTTCTCTAAACTATATGGAAGCTATTGCGATAGTCCCAAAAGCAGAAAAAAAATTGCTCCATTTATAAAAAACTTTGACATAGATATGTCTATTTCTCAAAAATCAATAACTAACTTTAAAAATTTTAATGATTTTTTTGCTAGAAAACTTATCCCTAGCTCTAGACCAATAGATATGGATAAAAATAAATTAATATCTCCCGGTGATGGTAGATTAACAGTTTTCACAGATATAAATTTAAATAAAATAGTTCAAATAAAAGGTTTTACATATTCTTTAAAAGAATTGATAGGTGATGAAAATCTTGCTAAAGAATATAATCTTGGAACTTGCTTATTATTGAGACTTTGCCCTTTAGATTATCATAGATTTCATTTTGTAGACAATGGAGTTTGTCAAGAAACGCAAAAGATTAAAGGTGCTTATTATTCAGTTAATCCAATTGCTTTGAAAAACATTCCAAACCTTTTTTGTAGAAATAAAAGAGAATGGTGTTTATTTAAATCAGAAAATTTTGATGATATAATTCATGTTGAAGTAGGAGCAACTTGTGTTGGAACTATAATTCAAACTTATAAACCTAATTCTCCAATAAAAAAAGGAAATGAAAAAGGCTATTTTAAGTTCGGTGGTTCAACTACTATATTATTCTTTAAAAAAGATACTATAAAAATTGATGACGATATTTTATCTCAATCTTCTTTAGGATTTGAAACTAAAGTTAAAATGGGCGAAACTATAGGTTGTAAAATATAAACTACTAAAAGAATTATCGAAAAAATTATTATTCGATAATTCTTTTATTTTTTTATACTTTATAAATTGCATCTTTTATGTTATTTTGAAATTCTTCCTTATTTCCTTTGTATATAATTAAATTTATCCCCATTTCTTCTGCTCTTTGAAAAACTGAACCTTTTAAAGGAGTCTTTGTGGTTACTAAAATTTTAATAACTTTTTCTCCACCTAATTGTTCTGCATAAACATCTAATTCATTTAATGCTACTTCATCATATTTTGCACTATCCTTGCAAGATATACATATTAAAACGGAATCTTTAATAGCTACAACATCTAATTCATTTTTAATCTTCCTTTTATCATCATTCCAAAAAAACACAACGCCATTTTTTACATCATCTATTATTTCTATTTCTTCAACTATTTTTTTAGTAAATATCTCAAGCCAAGTTCCTGTTTTAAATATAAAACTTTTAATTTCAGGATTTAAAAATCGTATTCTCAAAACATATTCTTTTATATTTTTATATTCTATTTCATTGTATTTTTTTAATAAATCTAATATTTTATTAAAAATTTTTTCTTCAAAAGCTTTCAAAGGTTTGAAGTTTAAGTTTATCATAGCTGGATTGCAATCATCATGTTCAAAAACTTCATTATCATATAATCTATATTTTATTTTTTGCCAAATATCTTGATTATTAGCTATTAAGTTAGTCAACTTTTCTATAGTACTATCATTACTTGATTCTGTAGAATCTGTAATTATAGACCCACCTATATTTTCTATAACATCTTCTATATTTAAATCTACAAAAGAATCCTTTTCCATTGTTATCTGTAAATTCTCAATAACTATCAAATTTTCTCTTTCAATATCTATATAAATATTTTTTAAATTACACTTTTGAGAAATACAAAGTAAAAAGAGCGTATTTATTTTATTTCCACAACTTAAATTAACAATAGTATTATTTTTATCACATCTTTTTAAAATATCATCTATAGCGTGATTTTCTGATTCATTTATTGCTATACTTAAAAACTCTATGTTCTTAAATCTTTTTTGATAATAATCTCTTAGCTTATTTATTTGTTCTACTTTTTCGTTTTTATTTTCATAAATAAACATTACTTTTTTAGGATTATATTTTGCCGTTGCTAGAATACTTCCTTCATTATGATTATCTAATAAAGAAATTAATAAATCACATCTTTTCATAAAATCCTCCTTAATCTTGGAGCATAAATAACTTATTCCGCAATTTTAGTATATATTTTTTCCTAAAGTTAAATATTTTACTCATAAAAAAGAACATCTATCAAACTTAGATGTTCTTTTAAAATTTATTCTTCTATTTCTTTATCTTGAATATTTTTGTTTGGATCAACATTTTCTAAAGATTTATTATTTTTCTCATCTTTTTTATCTCTAGTTTCTTGCTTTTCCTCGTCTTTTCTTTTATCTTCTTTTTTCTCTTCGCCTTTATTTTTGTTATGCTTGCATTTACCATCTTTGCACTCTTCATTATCTTTAAGTAAGTCTAAAAATGAAACTCTCTTTTCCCCATACTTTTTTGCTAAAGAATCTGCATTAACATTAACACTTGAAAAGCAAAGCATTGCAATAACTGCTGATAATAAAATTTTAGTTTTCTTCATATCACCACGCACCTTTCTAGAAAAGTTTGTTACTTTTTAGAGAAAAATATACGTAAATTTTAAAATTTAATGTAAAAAAGCTTAAAAATTTATTTTAAATAAATTTTTAAGCTTTAAATTTGGTACGGCAGAGAGGATTCGAACCCCCGGCCAACTGGTTCGTAGCCAGCTACTCTATCCAACTGAGCTACTGCCGCATATCTTATATACAATTAATAAGATAATATTAACATAAAATATTTTATAAATCAATAAAAACAACTATTAATTAAAATTTACTTACTTTTTATTCTTTATAAGTTTAAATTTACTATTACTAAAATTTTATTTCACTTATAAAAAATGGCCTTAAATAATATTTTACATAAAAAAAATCTACTAGGTAATAATATAAAATATTTGTTATCTAGAAAGGAGTTTTACTTTTTGAAAAATTTAAAAGGAACTAAAACATCTGAAAATTTAGCTAAAGCTTTTGCTGGCGAATCCCAAGCAAGAAATAGATATACATTTTATGCTACTATTGCAAGGAGTGAGGGATTTAAACAAATAGAAGCTATATTTTTAGAAACTGCAGATAATGAAAGAGAACATGCTAAGATATTTTTTAATTTTTTAACAGAAAATTTATGTCATATAGATATAAATATAAATTCAACTTATCCTATAGCAGTAGGAACAACTATTGAAAATTTAAAATTTGCTGCTGAAGGTGAAAAACAAGAATGGGGTGTTGATTATCCTAAGTTTGCTAAAATAGCAAAAGAAGAAGGTTTTCCCCTTATCGAATTAGCTTTTAATAATATATTATCTATAGAAAAAGAACATGAACAACGTTTTTTATCTTTAAAACATAACTTAGATATAAACGCTACCTTTAAAAAAGATAGTGAACAATATTGGAAATGTAGAAATTGTGGCTATGTTTACGTAGGATTAGAAGCACCCTCTTCTTGCCCTACTTGTAAACATCCTCAAGGATATTTTGAAATTATGTACGATAATTATTAAATACATAATAAAAAGTAGTTTCCTATAAAAGTAACTACTTTTTATCATGCTCAAAATTTATTATTTTTCTGCATATAATTTTATTATATTTAATATTACTTCAACTGATTTTTGCATTGATTCTTCAACAACATATTCATATTTCCCGTGGAAATTTTCACCACCAGTAAATAAGTTTGGTGTTGGTAAGCCCATGAATGATAATCTTGCTCCGTCTGTACCTCCCCTTATTGGTACAATTTTAGGTTCAACATCTGATAATTCCATAGCTTTTTTAGCTATTTCCACTATGTGCATTACAGGTTCAACCTTTTCTTTCATATTTTTATATTGTTCTTTTATGTTAACCTTAACTATACCTTCACCATATTTTTCATTTAATTCTTTTTCTATTTTTCTCATTAATTCTAATCTATTATTAAAACTATCTTCAAAGAAATCTCTTATTATAAATGAAAGCTTACTTTCTTCAACTTCTCCACTCATTCCAACAATATGAAAAAAACCTTCGTATCCTTCAGTTTTCTCTGGAACTTCATTTTCAGGTAACATAGCAATAAATTCATTCGCTACTGTCATTGAATTTATCATTTTATTTTTTGCTGAACCTGGATGAACATTTCTTCCTCTTATTATTATTTCTGCTCCAGCAGCATTAAAGTTTTCATATTCCAATTCTCCAATTTTTCCACCATCAACAGTATATGCAAAATCTGCCCCAAAAAATTTTACATCAAAATGATCTGCACCTTCTCCAATTTCTTCATCTGGAGTAAATGCTATTTTTATAGTTCCGTGTTTTATTTCTGGAGTATTTATTAATTTTTCTATAGCTGTTATTATTTCAGCTACTCCAGCTTTATCATCTGCACCTAATAAAGTTGTTCCATCAGTTGTTATTAAAGTTTTTCCTTTATAATCTAATAACTCTGGAAACTCTTTTGGAGATAAAACTATATTTAATTCTTTATTTAAAATAATATCTTTACCATCATAGTTTTTAACAAACTGTGGATTTACATTTTTACCACTCATATCTGGTGCTGTATCCATATGTGCAATGAAGCCTATAGTTGATATTTCCTTATCAGTATTAGTAGGTAAAGTTGCATAAACATATCCAAATTCACTTATAGTTACATCACTTAAACCTAGTTCTTTTAATTCTGTTGCTAATATTTTTCCAAGTTCTAGTTGTCCTTTTGTACTTGGAGTAGTTCTTGTCGTTTCATCAGATTTAGTGTTTACCTTTACATATTTTAAAAGTCTTTCTGTTACTGTAGTCATTTTAAAACCCCTCTCATCTTAAAATTTGTTTATTTTATGATTATTTTATTTTTTGTCTCTTTTATAGCAAAAGTTAGATAAACTAAAGATAATATTGTACAAAAAATATAAAAATACGGCACCTTAATTTTAATTAAAAATAAAGTAGTATCTAATAAGCTTGGTAATACTAACGAATATACACTCATTTTATATATTTCAATGAATTTAAGCTGAGTTTTTAAGTTTAGATTTATTAAGTATCCTATTAAAGACACTATTAAAGATAAAACTAAGGATAAAAATAATGTAAATGATATGTAATATATCATTATAAAAATCCACCCAAGTTTTATTATAGTTAATAAGTTTAAAACTTCATTTCTACCAAAAACTAATTCTTCTATGTCTTTAAAATTTAATTGATATATTTCTTTAAAATTATCTCTTAACACCAATTTGTCTCTAAATATAAGTAATATATTAGGTATCTTATCAAAATTATACTGAGTTAATATTGTTTTATTAAAATCATCATATTTAATATTAGTATCTATATATATTAAATTTTCTTTGTTTTCTATTATGTAAGGACTTCCTGATAGATTTATTTCTCCATCCTTAAGCTCAAGATTAATTTTTTTACTATTTATATCATTTTTTATTTTATTTATATTACTTACATAACTAAAACTTTTACTAAACCCTTTTATTCCACCTAATATAAGTGCTAATAACAATAAAAAACTTAATACTTTATATAATTTAAAATTTTTAAAATTAATATAATAACTTAAATTATTTATTGAACAAATAATTTCTTTAAAAAAGCCATCATTACTTCTCATAAATTTCACTCCATAATTTAAGCTTATGTAAAAATTATACTCTTTTATTTCCATAATTTATATACTATAAAATAACATATTTATTAATTTATTCTTAACAAAATATTTTTTTAATCTTCATATTTTGTTGTCACTATAAATTTTATGCTAAAAAATAAATAGGACAATCCTATGATTATAGGTATGTAATTTAATTTAGGATTTCTATAATTAAACAACATTAAAATTGTATTTAATATTATAGGAGTAGTACTAGCGTACATGCTTAATTTAAAAATATTTTTAGAAAGTATTGTTACTCTTAAAAATGAAATTACTAAAATCCCCAATAAAAAAATTAAAAAACTTAAAAATATACTTTCCATAAAGAATACAAAAGGAAAGCCTATTATTATTATTAAAAAACCTAAATTTGATTTTACTATGTATTTTTTAAACTCATTTTTGTTTAATTTGATTTTTTTAAAAGTATCTAATCTTGTTTCATCTATATTACTATTAAGCTTTATAAAAATCTTATCCTTTTGTATTAACACAGCTTTATCATAGTTCGTTAATATATTCTTATCTAGTTTACTGATAGTATCTATAATCAAATCTATATTTTCTTTATTTTTCAAAACAATTATATCTTGTTGCTTTACTTTTAAAATTCCTTTTTCAAAAATAAAATCTGGAAAACTATTATTTAATTCTGCTTCAATAAAATTTAAAAATCCTTTATATTCATAAGCTAATTTTGTAGAAACTAATACTCCTAAAATTAAACAAAGAATAAATATATATCCTAATGCACTTTTAAAAGAAGATTTATTTAATAATCCATACTCTTTATAATTTAAAATACTAATTTTAAATTTTTTTAGAAAAGATAATTTCATTTTCTCACTCCTTTTATAGGTATTTTATCCATAAAACATGTTTACTATCTTATGTTTTAAAATCTTAACTATTGTCAATAATTAACATTAAGATATTTTTTAATAAGGAGAATATATATATGAAAATTAATAAATTAAATTCTTTTAACTCTTTAATTAATAAAATTAAACAAAAAACTTCATCAATATTATTTATATCTATAATATCTACTGGACTTATAATCTTATTCCTAAGCATTTTTTCTTATAATCAAATGTTTAGTACCTTTAAATCGACCTTTAGCAGTGGAAAATTCTTAGAAGCTAATAAAATTTTGTTAACAAATCAAAAAATTAATCCAATTAAACATATATTTTTAAATTCTAGCTTGGAAAAATATTTTATTGATTATATGGATAAGCTATATTCTAAATATCAAAACAATGAGTTAAGTGATTTACAAGTAGTTTCTACACTATCTGAAATGGAAAGATATCCTACTTCCATGAAAAAAATTGAAGAATTTAAAACTAGTTTGGATATTTTAAAAGATTCTGAAACCTCATATAATTTAGCTATAAAAAAATTTAAAGATAAAGATTATGTAGGTGCTTTTAACACATTTAATAAAGTATTACCTTTTGACCCTAACTATATGTCATCTGTAAATTACAAACAAGATATATCTCAAATTCTTAAAGAAAAAGCACTTAAAAATGCAGAAGAATTAGTTTCTCAAAGATATTATTCAAAAGCTATAACTCTACTTGAAGAAAATATGGTTTATTACGGAAATGATAAAGATGTATTAGTAAAAATAGATGAATATAAAAACAAAAAAGAAAAAGTTTTAAATGAAAAATCTTCATCTAAAACTAAAAGCAATTTAAAAGAACAAAATACCAAAATTGATGATAAGGTAGCAGAAACATCTGCTCTTACCACTTCAATAACTTCAGCAAATGTAAACTCTTTAGATTTAAAAAGTGATAGCCCTTATCTTGTACATGTGAATCTAAAAAATCAATACACTTATGTATACAAAGGTTCTAAAAACAATTGGAATTTAGAAAAGAAATTTTTGTGTTCAACCGGCACAGAAGGTAAAGAAACCCCTACTGGAATTTATACTACAAAAAGCAAAGGCGACTGGTTCTATGAGCCTAAATATAAACAAGGAGGTAAGTATTGGGTGACATTTATGGATGCCTATATGTTCCACTCTCTTCCTTTTGCTAAAGATAAAAAAACTGTTGTTGACGAAACTTTAGGAACTCCTGCTTCACACGGATGTATCCGTCTATCTATTGAAGATGCTAAATGGATTTATGACAATGTTCCAATAGGCTCAAAACTAATAATAAATTAATTTAATGTCTATGCTAGTTTTATATATATTTGTTTATAAAAAACAACTGTAGAGATTATCATACTTATAATTTCTACAGTTATTTGTTTTATTTTAAATTATGATTATAAACCCTTCTATTTTCTAAAGACCAAATCCTATCCGAAAACCCTCTTTCTGGAGTTTCAGATATTGCTTTTTTCATATCATACATTCTAGCATCCATTATATCTAAATAATGTAATATCTCAGCCTCTGGAATCATAGGTTTTATAGGGCTTCCATACTCCGGTTCATAATGATGAGATAATACCATATGTTGTAATAAAGTTATTACTTCTCTATCTGAATTTAAACATTCACCTACTATTTCAATGTCCTTAACTCCTAATGTTATATGCCCTAGTAAAGTTCCTTCTATTGTATAATCACTAACTATACCTAAAGTATTAGATTCCATTTCTTTTATTTTAGCTAAATCATGAAGTATAGCACCTGAATATAGCAAATCTTTATTTAAAAATTCATATATATTTCCTAATGCTTTAGCACCTTTAAGCATTGTTAATGTATGGTAAAGAAGTCCCCCTCTTATAGAATGATGATTCTTTTTAGCTGCTGGATAATACATTAATGCTTCTTTATTTTGATTAAACATTTCATTTACTATATTTTTAATATCTTTATTAGATATTGCATTTATATAAGTATTTATTTGCTCAAACATATCTTCACTTTTGTACGGTGCTGTTTGTACGTAATCTTCTATTCTTACATCATCATTTTCATCTACATTACGTATTTTTTCTATCTTTAATTGTAAAGTTGATTGCCATGCAACCACCATAGCTTGAAGTTTTATTAAAGTATTTTCCTTAAACAAGGTTTCATTTTCACTATTTACTTCCCATAACTTAGCTGATATCTCTCCGGTATTATCACCAATTACAAAATCTAAATATTTTTTTCCATTAGCATTAGCCGTCTTACAATTTGCACTTTTTATTAAAAAATATCCTTCTATTCTTTCGCCTTTAATAAATTCGTTTATTTTCTTAACAGGTATACTCACAGATACTCTTCCTTTCTTTGATATAATCAATATAAATTTATATTCAGTTTAATAAATTAAATCTTAATTACAATTTGTACATTACTCATTCTAATTATAACTGTTTACTTACTGAAAATACAAAACTACATTTTTATAAATTTTATTTTAATCCTTATAGAACTAATTTTAACTTTAATATTCTATATAAACATTATATATTTTATATAATTTATACTAAACTACTTATATAAGTAATCATATTAAATAAGGAGATTAAAAATGTTTATTCCCAAGAATGTTAGCTACATAATTGATAATTTATACAATAATGATTTTGAAGGCTTTATGGTAGGAGGATGTATTCGAGATTCTTTATTAGGTAGAATACCTAAAGATTTTGACATTGCAACAAATGCACTTCCTAAAAATATAATAGATATATTTGAAAAAACCATTCCTACAGGTATTAAACATGGAACAATTACTGTACTAATAAATAGTATCCCCTATGAAGTTACTACATATAGAATAGATGGTGAATATAAAAATAATCGTTCACCTGAACAAGTAATTTTTGTTAATGATATACAAAAGGACTTATCAAGAAGAGATTTTACCATAAACGCCATGGCCTATAATAATAAATATAAATTAATAGACTGTTTTAAAGGAAGAGAAGATTTAAAAAATCAAATCATACGTACCGTTGGTAATAGCGATTTAAGATTTAAAGAGGATGCTTTGAGAATGCTTCGAGCCATTAGATTTGCTACTCAATTAAACTTTAATATAGAAAAAGAAACCTTTAAATCTATTAAGCGAAATAAATATTTAATACAAAATATAAGTACTGAAAGAATTCGAGAAGAATTTTGTAAAATACTTTTAAGTTCAAAGCCCTCTAGGGGATTAATTTTATTAAACAAGAGTGGATTACTTTCAATAATTCTTCCTGAAATTCAAAATTTAGTGGAATTTAATCAAAAAACACCTTGTCATAATAAAGATATTTTTATGCATACTCTTGATGTGGTTGATAATATAGAAAATACTTTAATTCTAAAATTATCTGCTCTTTTTCATGATGTTGGTAAGCCCAAATTCTTTAGATTAGATCAAAAAGGAATTGGTCATTTTTATGGTTATAGTAATGAAAGTGAAAATTTAGCTATTAATACTTTAAAAAGATTAAAATTTGATAATAATACTATTAAATCTGTTTCAATTTTAGTTAAAGAGCATATGAATATTTTAGTTAATCCTAAAGATTCTACTATAAAAAAATTAATCAACAGAGTTAGTAAAGATTTAATTTTTGACCTTTATAAGCTTCAAAAAGCAGATATTAAAAGCACTGCTCCTCCTTTTTTATTTTTAAATAACGTTGATTATCTAGAACATAAAACAAAAGAATTTTTTGAAACTAAAGAACCTATAACTTTAAAAGATTTAAATATAGACGGAAATGACTTACTTAAAAAACTTAATATTAAACCTGGAAAGACAGTAGGTATAATCTTAAATAAATTATTAGATATAATTTTAGAAAATCCAGCTTTAAATAATAAAGATTCATTATTAAAACTTTCTAAGGAAATATTAGATATCCTATAATTTTTCTTATATGTTTATTATGTATTATAGAAAATGTAGGTAAATTTATTTTTTAATAAATCTACCTACATATCTTAAAAAGCTTTTAATTTTTGATAAAAACTTCTATTTCTTATTTTTAAAATTAATACTTTAATATTTCTCCAGTGTAAAATAAATATAAATATTTATCCTTAACTTTTTTTCCTGTTATCTTTTCTAAAGTCTCACTATAATATTTTAACTGGATATCGTATTTATCTTTTATTTCATGGCTTTTTCCTTCCTCAACATAATCAGTTTTATAATCTAATAAAACTAATTCACCATCTTCTTCAAAGAAGCAATCAATAATACCTTGAAGTCTTATTTTTTCATCCTCATATAATTCTTTAGGTAAATTAGGATTTACCTTCATTGCTGAAATTTCTGTAAAGAAAGGAAATTCTCTTTTTATCATATTTTCTTCATTGTAAGATCTAAGCATTCTCTTTCCCAAGTCACTATTAAAGAAACTTAGAATTCTTGGAACATATACAACTTCTGCTTGCTTTTCTGTTAATAGTTCGACTTCTATCATTTCTTTTATTTGACTTCTAATTTCTTTAACATTAGATATTCTATTTAAATCTAAATGTTGCATTACAAAGTGAATTATAGTACCTTTTTCAGATGAGGATAAACCTTTTTCTTCACTTAAAAACTTTGGTTTTTTAATAATCTCTTCCCTAAATATATTAATTGTGTTATCATTATCTTCTTCATAATTTTTAAGTTTTAAATCAGAAACAGAAATATTAGAAGGTAATATAGTAGATTCGTTAAACTTATATTGAAAATTTAATCTCCTTATAATCTCCTCTTCAGTTACTTCTTCTTTATTAATGAATAAATCTTCCTCAGATTTATCCACAATCTCTGTAATTTCATCCACAGATAAATCACTTTTTTTCCACATTTTTATCTCCCATGTGGATAATTCATCTTTTAAATAATTAATATTAAAATTAACTCTATTTCTTATTTCTTCTCCATGATTATGTTTTGCTAAAGCCATACCAATCCAATCTAAAAAGCTTTTTCCTTTTAAAACTTCTGAAGATAATATTACATCGTCATCTAAAGAAGCTGCACTGCACCATTTTTCAAAGACTTTATCTACCTTACCTTTAGCACCAGTTATTATTAATTTCTCTTTTGCTCTAGTAAATGCAACATATAAAATTCTCATCTCTTCAGATAAGGTTTCTAATTTACATTTCTTCTTTATAGCATTTTTAGCTAAAGTTTTATAACTAATTCTTCTATTAACATCAACGCAATCTGGTCCAAAGCCTAATTCCTCGTGAATTAATATATCATTATTTAGATCCATTAAGTTGAAATTTTTTCCTGTTCCTGATAAAAATACTATAGGAAATTCTAAACCTTTACTTTTATGGATACTCATAATTCTAACAACATCTTCATTTTCACTAATTATTTTTGCACTGCCCATGTCACCAGATGAATTTCTAAGCTTATTTATAAAATTTATAAAATTAAATATTCCTTTAAAACTTATTTGTTCAAATTGTTTAGCTCGTTGGAATAATATTCTTAAATTAGCCTGTCTTTGAACTCCATTTGGCATAGCTCCAACATATCCATAATAAGAAGTGTCACTATATAAATACCAAATAAACTCATCTATTGGCATATATAATACTTTTTCTCTCCATTTTTCTAAAGAATTGAAAAAGTATTTACACTTATCTTTTAATTCTCTTTTTATATCAAAATTATTTTCTTCATGCAATACTAATTTAATATTTTCATAAAAATAGTTATCTTTATTAGTTAATCTTAAATCCCCCAATTCATCAGGAGTAAAACCAAATATAGGAGACCTTAAACTTGCTACCATATGAATATCTTGAAGTGGATTATCTATTATATGAAGTAATGACATTATTGTTTTTATTTCTATAGTTTGAAAGTACCCTGTACCAGCATCAGCGTAAACTGGTATTCCATATAAGCCTAATTCTTCTACGAAAACATCTGACCAATTTTTAGTTGCTCTAAGTAATATAACAATATCTCTAAATTTTATGTTTCTGTATTTACCCAAGATTTTATCCCAAACAACATTTTTATTCTCTTTAGAATTCATTATTTCTTTTATTCTTTTAGCAACAATTCTAGCTTCTAGTTGAATAGCCGTTAAATCTTCCACCTCTTCAATATTTGTATTTTCATTTGAATCATCATAATCATAATTTAATTCTTCTTCTCCATCTTTATCTAAAATATGAAGCTCTATACTATTAAAAGCACCTAAATCTTTACTATCATTTTCCTTTATGTCATATGAATTCTCTTTACTAATTTCTTCATATTTAGCACCTAAATTTAAAGCCTCTTTTTCAGTATAATCAAGTTCTCCTACATTCTTAGACATTAATAATCTAAATATATAGTTAACACCTTCTATAACTTCTCTCCTACTCCTAAAATTTTTATATAAAAGTATCTTTCTATTATCTTCATTTTCATCTTGTGTATAAGTATTATACTTTTGTAAAAACAACTCTGGTTTCGCTTGTCTAAACCTATAAATACTTTGCTTAACATCTCCCACCATAAACACATTAGGTGAATCTGTATTTTTTCTTGAAACTAAATCTATTATAGTCTCTTGAACATTATTACTATCTTGATATTCATCAACTAAAACCTCTTTAAATTTTTCTTTAAAAGCTTCTGCAATTTTAGATGGTTTTTCATCCTCTAATAAAATTTCTATACATAAATGCTCTAAGTCATTAAAATCTAAAATTCCTTTTTCCCTCTTCTTAGCCTTATATCTTTCTAAAAAATCAATAGTTATTTCAACAATCTTATTCATAGGTTTATAGCAAGATTTTATTCCTTCTAAAATTTCACTAGGTGAAAAAATAAATATATCATCTCTAAGTTTATTAATCTTCTTTTTTGACTCATCTCTTAAACTTTTAACCTTTTCTTGGTCTTCTATATTTTGTACTAAATCTTTTTTTACCCTCTTTAGTGTAGTGAATTTTATAAAACTAAAAGCATTATAAGTAGAATCTATACCTTCATATAAACTTTTGCTTAATTCTTGTGCAAGTTTTAAATCACCATCTAAATTAGCTATATAAACTTCTATACCTTCACTTTGTTCACAAATTTCCTTAGCTTTTTCTAAAAGTTTAATAATTCCTAAAAGCTCTATTCTAGTACTTTCTTTAATTATTTTCCACCAAGAAGTTTTATCTATATCTTCTAATTTATTTATATTAAATTCTTCTGCTTTTTCATTTAACCATTTTTTAGGATTAGGTCCACTCATTGAAAAGTTATATAAATTTAAAATTATATTTTGTAATTTAAAATCATCTTTTCCTCCTCCATAAGCTTCAACTAAATTTAAAAATTCATCGTCATCTTCATCGTATCTACTTTCAAATAACTCTTCTATGATCTCTTGTTTAAGAAGTTCACATTCAGTTTCATCACCAATTCTAAAATTAGGGTCTAAATCTATCATATGAAAATTATTTTTTATAACATCTAGACAAAAAGAGTGCATAGTAGTTATACTAGCTCTACCTAAAAGAGCTAATTGTCTTTGTAATAAGCTCGAATTAGGATTCTTTTCTAATTCCTTTGAAATAGCATCTCCTATTCTTTCTCTCATTTCAGTAGCCGCTGCATTTGTGAAGGTAACTACTAAAAGACTATCTATACTTACTGGATTCTTATTATCCGTAAGCATCTTTATAATTCTTTCTACTAAAACAGCAGTTTTTCCAGATCCTGCTGCTGCTGCCACTAATAAATTACACCCTCTTGTATTTATTGCACTTAATTGTTCTTCAGTCCATTTAGTTTCTCCCATATTACCTACCCCCTAACTCCTCATCCTGTTGATAACCTAAGTCTTGTAAAATATCATTCCAAACTTCATCTTTGTTTTTATTAGCTATTACTTTATACTTATTATTCTTAATTCCAGTATCAAATTGACATACAGAACTATATTCACAATAACTACAACAGGAAAAATCTTTATCTTTAATTGGCTCTATTTTTATTTTTCCATTAAGCATTTCTTCACATAATTCAGCTATCTTCTTATTAACATACTCTCTTAATTTTTCAAAATCTTCTTCCGTCATTACTGAACTGTTTTTAGAAAAATTTTCATTTTTACCAACAAATCCTGCTGGTATTATTATAGAAGCTTTATCCATACTCTTATCCATTGCATGAACAACTTTAGGATCCTTTAAAATTAATCCATCCATTTTTAATTTTTTTAGAACTTCATTTTCTATAGTTTCATTATCTAAATTAACATCAGATTTTATAATAGGATCGTCTATTCTAAAGTATAATATAGCTCCAGGTAATACTTGCTTTTCTAAAAAATACTTTGAATTTCTTAATATAGCATCTAAATAAACTAATAGTTGAATTTGTATTCCATAATATAATTCATTTAAATTAAACTTTTTCTTTCCAGTCTTATAATCAATAATCCTTATATAAGTTTCACCATCTATATCTAAAGTATCTATTCTATCAATTCTTCCTACGAATAACACTTCATCCCCTTGTGATGTTTCTACTTTAATAGGGTTAGCTTCTTTAAAATTTCCAAAGTTAAATTCATTTTTAAATATCTCACAATCACTTCTTTTTATGTGCTCAGAAATTATCGTTACCGATTTTGTAAGTATCTTTTTAAATCTATTAGTAAAATACATATACTTTTTAGAACTATTTAAAATAGACATTGTCTTTTCATTAATTTCTTCATTAACAACTTTAGATATTATATCTTTACATTGCTCTTTAGATAAATCTCTCCAACTTAAACCCTGTTCTTTAACTCTATTAGTAAATTTGTCTAATGCTCCATGCATAAAACTTCCTAAATCAGGTGCTGTAAATTCATACATTTTTCTTTCTTTAGCTTTTAATCCATATTGTAAATAGTAAGAAAATGGACATTGCGCATATTTCTCTATTCTTGAAACACTAAATACTAGATTTGAATTTTCTCCATTTCCATATAACCTTTTAATTTTATCTCTGCTTACATTTTCAACTTGATTATTATATATAAGCCCTTTAAACATTCTTTCTGCTTTTTCTTTCCACTCTGGATATTCTTTATACCATCCATAAACACCAGTCCAGTAATCCTCTATCTCTTTATCATCATACTCTTTTCTTAAAGCTTCTATTAAGTTATTAAATGTAGGTATTTTAGATGTTATTTTTTCATACTTATCACTAATTTTTTTTACTATATCACTTTCTTCTTGTAGTTTACAAAATATTTTCTTTATTTTTGGTATTATTATAGATGGCCTTAAAGCCTTTCCTTCAAAATCTGCTAAAGGATAAGTTATCATTAAATAATTTGTTGGTATAGTAAGAACTGTATACACTAAAAATTGCTCTTCTAAAGCCTTTGTTTTAGTATCAGAAGCCAATTCTATTCCTCGATCTTTTAATATTTCTCTATCTCTATCAGACAAAATACCTTCTTCTTTATTAACTGATGGTAACACTCCATCATTAACTCCAACTATATATAAAGCCTTAACCTCTCTACTTCTTATTCTAGCTATATCACCTATATTAACTTGGTCTAAAGATACGGGTATAACTCCCATCTCATACTTTTCAAATCCAACTTGAAGTATTTTAATAAACTCCTTGCTATCTAACTTTTCATTGCCCATAACCTCAACTAATTGATCAAAAACTTCTATAACTATATCTTGAACTTGAGAATACTCTTTAGCTTTATCCATAATACCGCCATCTTCAAATTCTTTTGACAGCATATCCATTTTTCTTAATACACCTAAATCTAATAAAAAGTTATATAAAACAGAACACTTTTCTTTTACTGTCTTAGAAACTTTTAATTCATTAAAAAGTTTTAATAACGGCTCTAATATCAACTGTTTTGTTTCATTTAATATATTTAACTTTCTTTTCTCTTCAAGAGACTCTTGTTCAAGCTTCTTAAAATTTAAATCTAATGGGTATTGCCAAATTTCTTCTTTCCATTTAAAACCTTTTATTCCATTAGCTAAAACATAATTTTCTAATAAATCTATTTGTTCTCTATCTATTGGTACTAATCCTGTTTTTAAATACTTAAATACGCTTTCATAACTCCAATTTTTTAAGTAAATTTCAAATACCGATGTTATTAAAACTACTAAAGGATTGCTCATAACATCCCTTTTTTTATCTATAAAATACGGAATACCATACTCTGAAAAAATAACAGAAGTTATTTTTTCATAACTGTCTATGTTTCTACATACCACCGATATATCTTTAAATCTATATCCCTTATCTCTAACTAAACTTATAATATCTTTAGCTATAGTTCGTATTTCTTCATAACTATTATTAGCTTTATAAAGTCTTATATTGTTACAAGTTTCATTATATGTTTTAACTGGATATTTAAAAAAGTTTTTTTCTAAATGTGCTAATTCTTTGCTATCTTTAAATCTAGTTAAAAAATTATTGTTTAAATTAACAACTTCATCAAAAGGAATATTATTTTCTTTTAAAATTTTTAATAGTCTTTTTTCTGTTTTATTAGTAACATTAAATATATTTGTCATATTATCATCACTTTGCTTTCCATCCGAAACAAAAGTAATATTAATTCTTTTAACCTTTTTAAATAGTTTTATTAATATATTTAATTGTTGAGGAGTAAATGTAGTAAATTCATCGACCCAAATCTCTGATCCATTATATAAATTACAAAAATCTAACTTTTCACTTAATATCGTTAACTCATCATCCATATCTATGTAATTTTCATTTATTTTACTATTAAAATCTCCATAAATCTTCTTTAAATCTTCTAATTTACTTTTTAGTTCGCTCTCTTGCTCTTCAATTCCATCTATTGCTTCATCTAAAATATCTAAATTTATATTATATTTCTTAAATTCTGTTAATGTTTTTGATACGATATCAATAAAACCATTTTGTTTTATTGCTCTATTGAAAACTTTCATATCAGTATTTAAATCCTCTAAAACCTTGTATATAAGCATGCTTTTTCCAGCATCCTTCATTCTTTCATGAGTTATTCCACCACACTCATTAAAAACTCTATTAGCTAATCTCTTAAAACTTAATACCTCTGCATTTAATACACTTTTTTCACCAATTTCTTTTAATAATTTAGTTTCAGTTTGAAATGTAAATTGTTCTGGAACTAACAAAATCAATTTATTAATTTTACCTTCTTCTATTCGCTTCTTAATTTGATCTATACAATACTTACTCTTACCACTACCTGCTCTTCCATAAATTAATTTTAAACCCATCTTAAGCTCTCCTAACATATTTATTAAGTAGTTTTACATACACCTTATTTTTAAAACCTCTAATATAAATTTTTTAATAAAAGTTAAAAAAATTTAAACTCAAACTTTAACTTAATTGCTTTAATTACAGTATAAATTGCGTAAATATATTAAATTTTTGCTTTTAAAAACGTGTATTTTAAGTAAAAGCTATTACATCCTATTTAAATTACAACAAAATTGTTTAATCATTAATAACTCTTAATTTTATAAATTATATACATTCACAAATCTATTTATAAATTTAATATTTTTCAAGCGTGAATATAATAGTATTTTACCATTATATTTACATTTTTCTCTAAACAATTAATAATTTGTTATAGCTATTTTTATGTAATATTTTACGTTATGATAGTGAAATATTTATAGGTAGACATTCATGAAAATAAATTATATTAGATAAGATATAAAGAATAATAAAAGCATTTAGCTATTATAGTATATTGATAAACATCATCGGTTTCTTTGCTTACTTCCTTATTTTTTATAGAAATATTTAATCTTGGTGTGTTCGAAAATAATAATAAATTATATTCTAAATTAAGTAAATTTATTATTAGAATGTGTTTTACTTATGTACTTGTTCTTTTAATTTTTACAATTCTCTATAAAACAAAAAAACATCTAGCATAATACTAGATGTTTTTGGCGGAGGAAGAGGGATTTGAACCCTCGCGCCGGTTGCCCGACCTACGCCCTTAGCAGGGGCGCCTCTTCGGCCTCTTGAGTATTCCTCCAAGTCCTATAATTAAATGGCGGAGAGAGTGGGATTCGAACCCACGGTACGGTCACCCGTACGCCGGTTTTCAAGACCGGTGCCTTAAACCAACTCGACCATCTCTCCACAAGATACAATAATATTTTATCCATATTTATATATTTTGTCAATATGTTTTTAAACTTTTTCTATACTTTTATTAGAATTACTTTTTTCAAGCTCCTTTTAATAGCTTTACAACATTATTGATACTTACATAACCTAGCATTTTATAGCTAATTTTATTTTTATAATTCTCTATAAAATAAAAAACACCTAGTATATACTAAGTGTTTTTGGCGGAGGAAGAGGGATTTGAACCCTCGCGCCGGTTGCCCGACCTACGCCCTTA
>X256_Zander__coassemble_71_pt1 | contig 19991 bp, 7 predicted proteins | sample X256_Zander__metabat2_high_PE_003 | metagenome-assembled genome bin X256_Zander | reverse complement strand
GGATCTAAAGTTCCAATAACAACTTTTTTTATATTATTTTTTATTATTAAATCTGCACAAGGAGGTGTTTTTCCATAATGACAACAAGGTTCTAAAGTTACATATAAGACACTTCGTGAAATCTCTTCTTTACAAGAATTAATGGCATTAACTTCTGCATGATTTCCCCCAAATTTTTCATGAAATCCTTGTCCTATTATTTTTCCATCTTTAACCAATATAGCTCCAACTAAAGGATTTGGATTAACTTTTCCTTCTCCTTTTTTAGCAAGGTCTAAAGCTTTTCTCATAATTAATTCATCCATAAATTCACCCTTTTCTAATTTATTGCAAATTAAAAGCCCTAAGGAAAAACTCCTCAAGGCTTTTAATAAATAATTTTACTTTAAATAACTTCGAATATTTATATATTTTAAAATAAATTCTTGCTGTATACGTTTTAAATAATTACTATTTAAATTTTATAAAAACTTATTTTAAAACTAAAAAAACTCTGAAACCAAAGTTTCAGAGCCAAATCTATCAAAATTAAACATATTAATAAACTTAATACATAAAATTATTAATCTTCTTTCATCCAGACTATACTGTCGGCTTTGGAATTTCACCAAATCATGCCTTAATAAGGCTCGTGGGCTTTACCACCGGTAGGGAATTTAACCCTGCCCTGAAGATACCAATATTTCTTTTTCTGATTTAAATATACTACTTTCACCTCAATTTGTCAACCTTTGTAAACTTAATTTATTTAAATATAAATTACCACTGATAATGATTACATCCGCCACTTTTATCATTTGTTTTATCAAACCAAGAGTCTAAAAGTTCAAACCAATTTCCAACTTTATTTATCTCAGGGTCTTGTCCATCTTTGCACCAAGAAAGTTTTCCATAAGGAAGATATAATTCTTTAGTTGTATCTATAGAGTTATACCATCTTTGTGCTTGCCATGATGTAAAGCTTTGTCCTGTAAAGGAATCACTTATTTCTCTGTTGCCATCCGGAAAGAAAATACTTAAGCCATTTTTTCCTTCTTTAAAACCTTTAAATTTATCCCCTCCAAAAGAATAAAGAACCATATCATCTATATTCCTCATTGTATCCTTAGCTAACCTTTTAGTATTTTCTGAAAGCCTACTATTACAACTTATCTTTTCACATAAATCATACAAATCAAAATATGAATAATCAAGCCAATCGTATTTATCATTTTCATTAAAATAATGAATTAAAGAAACTTTGTTGTTATTTCCTCTTATATTCTCTATTTCTTCTTTTTTATTTTCTATGCTTAAATTTCTAGCTAAGTTATCTAAGGAAATTTTTAAGGCTTGTACCTTAGTAAGATCATAAAAACTTAATTCTTGATCACTTGCATTTTCTTTACTTACAGAATCTCTTTGTTCTTCTATAATAAGAGCTCCTAATTCTTTATCACTAATATTAGATGGATTAAAATATTTTTCTTTTCCACCTAAAGTTAAATCCTCTTCATCACTTGCTGTATCTACTTCTCTTAAACGATTTAATATCTTATCATAGGGATATCCTTTTGACCACTCAACTGGTGCTGAAGCCACCATATATTTTGCTTCAAATCCTCCATTATTAGGTCTAAGTTGATATGCAACTTCTGCTGTTCCCATAAGACATGCATCAAAAGCTAATACATCTACAGACTCCTTTTTTGTTAAAACATCTGAAATTTCTCCAATATAAAGACAATCACTATCATCTGCTATTTCATCATAAGTACTATCATCCCAGCAAATAGCTTTATTTAATTTTTTATTAAGCTTTTTATTTCTTGTGCCACCACCATGATTAGACATTACAAGCATATATTTATCCGCAGTATAATTCGCTTTACAAGATTTTATAAATTTCTTTAAAGTTTTTGCATCACCCATATTAGCTTCATAATTACTTTTAGTAGTTATTTCAGAAAATTCATGTCCTCCATTAATTCTTATAGCTTTATTATGTTCTATTTTATACATTCTAGTATCTGTAAAATTTTCTCCTAAAACACTTGAATTATTTGATTCATTTTTTGCTCTATCTATAAGTACTATTAAATTTAAGTTTGGATTATCTACATATCCTTTTTTCATTTCTTCTAAATCATTTAATAAATCTTCTTCTAAATTATTATCTGCATCCATATAGACCATTATTGTTAATTTCTTTGAGCTATTTAAGTTAGTTTTATTATGTATTTTTTCTGTTTTATTATTTTTAATTTCTAAGTTCTTAGCTTCAACTGGTATAAATCCTATTAGAGAAGTTACTATTGCTGATGCTACAAATAAATTGAATTTTTTTCTATTAAACATTATTATATACCTCATTTCTTGTATAAACTTAATTTATACATTCCAGATAAATTCTTCTTAATATAAAACTACGCTAAGAAAATATAATTTTTTAAATTCTTATTTTCTTAGCGTGTTATTTTTTAATTAGATACTACCATCTATAACCATTAGCTCCGCCATACTTACTATTTGAATAATCATACCAAGAATCTAAAAGTTCGAACCAATTTCCAACTTTATTTATTTTAGGATCTATACCATCTTTACACCAAGCAAGCTTGCCATAAGGAACATGATATTTTGTTGTATCCATTGCGTTATACCATGGTTGTATTTGCCAATGTGTTAGCATTTCTCCACTATGTCTATCATAAAAACTTTTGCTTCCATCAGGGAAGAATATACTTAATCCATTTTTACCTTCTTTAAAACCTTTAAAATCAGTTTGTCCAAAAGAATAAAGTACCATATCATCTACACTTTTCATTACATTATTTGCTAATTCCTTAGTTTTATCATTAAAAGCATAGCTAGAATTTATTTGACTACAAAGATCATACAAATCAAAGTATGGATAAGACTGCCATTGCCACTCTTCACTATCATCAAAATAATGCATTAATGATATCTTATCTCCACAATAGCCTCTTAACTTTTCTACATCTTTTTGTTTATTTTCCTCACTTAAATTTCTAGATAAAGCATCAACAGAAGTCTTAACTTCATTTGCTTTAGTAAGATCATAACAACTTAATTGTTGATCTGTAGTTCCTGCACTATTTGTAGAATCTCTTTGTTCTTCAACTAGAAGTGCTCCAAGTTCTTTTCCTGTAACATTAGATGGATCATAGCACTTTTCCGTTCCGCCTAATGTTAAGTCCTCTTCACCATTAGTTTTTATATCACTTCTTAAACGAGAGAATATTTTATCATATTGATAACCATTACCCCACTCTGTTGGACTTGAAGCTACTAAGTATTTTGTTTCAAAAGAACCATTGTTAGGTCTAAACTGATATGCAACTTCTGCCGTTCCCATAAGACATGCATCAAAAGCAAGAACATCTACAGATTGTTCTTTAGTTAAGACATCTGAAATTTCTGCCATATAAAGACAGTCCTTACTACCTGATGTTTTGTCATAACTGCTATCATCCCAACAAATTGCTTTATTTAATTCTTTGTTTTTATTCTTTCTAGCTCCACCACCATGATTAGACATTACAAGCATATATTCATCTGCTTTATAGTTAGCTTTACAAGAATTTATAAATTTTTTTAATGTATTAGCATCCCCCATATTAGCTTCATAATTACTTGTAGTTGTTATTTCTGGAAAAGCTTCACCACCATTAATTCTTACAGCTTTATGGTTTTCTATTTTATACATTCTCGTATCTGTAAAATTTTCTCCTAAAACTTTAGTATCAAAAGATTCTCCAGGAGCTCTATCAACTAATAATATTAAATTAAAATTAGGGTTATCTATATAACCTTTTTTCATTTCTTCTATATCTCTTAATAAATATGGTTCTAAATTGTTATCTGCATCTACATACATCATTACAGTTAATTTTTTTTGATTATTTTTAGATACATCTCCTAAAACTTTAGTAGCTTGTCCCTCAGAAGTTTTTAACGGAGTTGCATTTACTGGTATTGTTCCAGCTAGAGAAAAAGATACTAATGTTGTTGCTATAAGTAAGCTAAGTTTTTTTCTATTAAGCATATGTTTAGACCTCCTACAAATTGGTATATTTTATTTTAATTACCATTGATAATGGTTAACACCACCTGATTTATCATTTGATGAATCAAACCAAGAATCTAAAAGTTCAAACCAGTTTCCAACTTTATTTTCTTTAGGGTCTATTCCATCTTTACACCAAGAAAGTTTTCCATAAGGAATATTAAATTCTTTAGTTGTATCTAGTGGGCTATACCATCCTTGACTTTGCCAATGAGTTAATTCCTTTCCAGTTCTCTTATCACGATAAACTTTATTTCCATCTGGTAAGAATATGCTTAATCCATTTTTACCATCTTTAAATCCTTGATAATCAGTTCCTCCAAAAGAATACAGAACCATATTGTCTACACTTTTCATTACATTTTTAGCTAATTCTTTAGTTTTATCACTAAATTTATTACTATTATTTATTTGACTACATAAATCATATAAATCAAAGTATGGATAAGCTCTCCATCCCCAATCTTCACTATCATCAAAATAATGCATTGTTACATTTCCATTATAACCACAATATCCTCTTAAGTTTTCTATGGCTGTTTGTTTGTTTTCTTCGCTTAAATTTCTAGATAATGCATCAACGGAAGTTTTAACTTCTTTTGCTTTAGATAAATCATAACAACTTAATTCTTGATCTGTTGCTTCACCTTTTGTAGTAGAATCTCTTTGTTCTTCAACCAAAAGTGCCCCAAGTTCTTTTGCTGTTACAGTTGATGGATTATAACATTTTTCTTTTCCACCTAATGTTAAATCCTCTTCTCCATTAGTTTTTATATCATCTCTTAATCTGCTAAATATTTTATCATATTGATATCCATATCCCCATTCGCTAGGGCTTGAAGCTACTAAATATTTTGCTTCAAAAGAACCATTATTAGGTCTAAATTGATATCCAACTTCGGCTGTTCCCATAAGACATGCATCAAAAGCAAGTAAATCAACTGATTGGTCTTTTGTTAATACATCTGATAATTCACTCATGTAAATGCAATCATCATTATTTGTATCATCCCAACAAATAGCTTTATTTAAATCTTTATTGTTATGTTTTCTAGTTCCACCACCATGATCAGACATTAAAAGCATATATTTATCTGCTTTATAATTAGCTTTACATGAATTTATAAATTTCTTTAAAGTGTTTGCATCCCCCATATTAGCTTCATAATTACTTGTAGTTGTTATTTCAGGGAATTCATTTCCACCATCAATTCTTACTGCTTTATGATTTTGTAGCTTGTACATTCTTGTATCAGTAAAGTTTTCACCTAAAACGCTAGCATCTTCTGATTCCCCTTTAGCTCTATCAACTAATATAATTACGTTTAAATTTGGATTATCTACATATCCTTTTTTCATTTCTTCTATATCATTTAAAAGATATGGTTCCAAGTTATTATCTGCATCCATATACATCATAATTGTTAATTTTTGATTATTATTTTCTTTAGCTTTAACTGTTGTTTTTGTTTGTTCTTTTTCTCCTTTTACAGGTGTTGCATTTACTGGTATTGTTCCAACTAATGAAAATGACACTAATGTTGTTGCTATAAGCAAACTAAGTTTTTTTCTGTTAAGCATAACTTAATCCTCCCCAATTTTAAAATTTTAAAGATAAGTTACTCACAAAATTGCTTTATGTATTTTTGATTTAATATAGCCCCTTTAAATTTAAATCAAATAATCTAGTTTCAATTCATATCTTATCCTTATTTATATTCAATTTATCACTAATAGTATTTTTTGTAAACATTTTCAAGCAATTATTACAACTTTAAATATGCAATGAATAAAATATTATCATTCATTTATTTTTTTATACAATATTTTTTCAATTTGTCATTAATATAAAAAATTAGCTTTGTCTCAAATTCAATTGAGCAAAGCTAATTTTTAATTGATTTAAATTTTTAATTGATTTTACTGAATTTTAAAAGATATTGTCTTTTGAGTTTCATTTCCTGCTATATCTCTAGCTTTTATCATTAAGCTATGAGAACCTTTTTCTGTTATAACTTGTCCTTTATATATTTCTTTAGAATTATCTAAATAAGCTTCTATTAAAGTTTGTTCTTTATTACTAGTTATAATAGGTAAAACCTTATCTTTATAAACTTTATTATTTTCTAAACCTTTTACTAGAATTTCTGGTTTTTCATTAAATAATACAACATCATAAATTATTTTTGTTTCATTTCCAAAAAGGTCTTTTGCAAGAAGTTCTATTTTATCTCCATTAGAAACTTTAATATCCTTAGAGAATTTTTTTCTGCTTTGCTCTATGCCAAAATCCTCTCCTTTTTCAACATTTAATACTTGATCTCCGTTTATATAAAATCTATATCCTAAAACATCGTCAGCTACATCACCTTTTAATTTTATTACATTTTTATTTGTATAGAATTTTCCACTAAAATCAAAAGGATTTGTTACTCTAATAATTGGGCTCTTATCATCTAAATATACTGTTGTAGCATAATTTACAATTACATTTCCATCTATATCTTCTATATATAAAAGAAGTTTATTCATGCCTTCATGTAATCTAATTTCCTTACTATATTCCATTAGATTTTCTTTGTGCATTTCTTTTCCATTAATCTTAATTACTTTTACACTTTGATTAGTTGCAACATCTAAGATTATATCTTTTTTATCTTTTCCAAAACTAGCTTGTGGATTTAACATTTCAAAGGATTTAGTATCTTCATTATAGAATTTAAAGTCAAAATTAAACTTCTCTTTTTTGTAATCTGCTACTACTTTTATAATCTTTTTATTTTCACTTCCAAACTTATCTTTAGCTATAACCTCTATAATGTTTATTCCTTGTTTTAAGAAAATTTCTTTTTCTAAGACTCCATTCTTAACTTCTTCTTTAATTTCATTGTTATTCATTTTAATCATGCAATTGTTTTCATTAGAGTTAACTTTAGCTGTTAATTTTATTTTATCTTTGTTTGTATTAACAAGGCCAAATATTTTATTATCTTTAAATTTTTCCATACTTAGATTTGTACTTACTTCTAAACTTGGCATTGTTAAATGAGATATAACATTAAAGCTATTATTAAATATCTCTTCATTTTTATCATTGTAAGCTTTAACACTTATTGTATTCTTTCCATCATTTAAACTTATTCTTTGTTCAAAACTATTTTCATTGTTTTTAATTTCTATATTTTTTCCATTTACTAAAAGCTTATTAACCTTCTTAGAAACTTTTCCTTTTAATAAATATTGATTTTCTGAATTTACCATAGTATTATTAATTTCTAAATTTTCTTTTAAATTTAAAGCAACATCATCTTCTTTAATAATATTTTCCCCAACTTGAATCTGTTTTTGAAGAACTTCTTGATTTAATATTTCATCATTAACTACTAAGGTAACATTTCTATTTCCTTTTTCAAGATTAAGGTGTGTACTAAAGACTCCATTTTCTTCTTTAACTATTAGATTTTCTATTTTCTTTCCATCAACAAAAACATATGGTTCTCCATTTTTAACGTTTTTAGAATCTTTTCTAAGTCCCACGCCCTTATCTGAAGCTTTCCATTTTAAAGTATATTTTCCGTCTTTACTTGAATCACTTGATAATAAAGTTATACTCGGTTTTTCTGTATCTATCTTAATTGGCATTTCAAAACTTTGTGATTTATCTCCATCACTTACTGCAAAACTTGTTATTTTCATATAATATTGACCATTTGAAGCTTGTACAGTTTTGCCTAAATTTGAATCATAAATTTTTCCATCCCATTCCAAACCTTGTAATAATGTTCTTAAATTATGAACGCTTGTTTTAGATAAATCTTTTTTATTTCCTACAGTTCTTATAAGTTTTTTATCTTTATCAAGTATATCTACTTGTATATTTTTAAGATTTCTAAATATACAAAGGTTTGGCATAGCTAAATCATAAATTCCATCATTATTTGGTGAAAATGCTATATTTTCTGGATTAACTAAAAGTTTTGATTCTGTACTTTTAACTCTATCTAATCCTAAAACCATATTATTAGATAATATATTACTTGCGATACAAGAACCATTAAACTTATATTCTTCCCAAAGAGGTTTATCTATATTTTGTGGAACTTGCCATTCTCCATAAAAACCCATATAAGGTATTGATAACGAAGGCGCATTTTTTGTTTTGGAATCTAAAGTAATAAATCCTTCTACAAATCGATTTTTTTCAAAATTATCAGGTATATTTAATTTAACCTTAACATTAGTTTTACTATGAGATTTTACAGTAACCTCATTTGTTGAAAACTCTATTTTCCCATCTTTTATTTTTTCCTCATGAGGTTTATTCTTTTCCTCTGTATAAATATCATTTCCTACTAACTTATAAGTTACATCATCTTTTCCATAGTTAGTTAAAGTTAAATTAAATTCCTTAGTCTTTCCAATTTCTTTTAAGGCTATAGCAGCTACTCCATTATCTCCTGTTACTAAAACCTTATTTTCAATAGCCTTTTCTATTTGAACAAGTCCACCACCTTGAATCCTTGGTGAATAAGGCATATCTCCATCTTTTAATACTTTAGCTGTATTTATCATAGTAGTCTTCATAAAATCACTTAATTCTTTATCTCTTAATACTATATTGCTATTATTTAAACTTTCTTTAATTAGAGCAGCAGAACCTGCAGTATATGGCGTTGCCATAGATGTACCACTCTTAGTTCCATATTTATTATCATTTAATGTTGAATATATTTTTCCGCCTGGTGCTGTAATTTCCGGCTTAAAATCTAGATTTGGAGTTGGTCCCCAAGAAGTAAAACTAGACATTTTGCCTCTTTCATTGTTATCTGCAACTTCAACGTCATCAGTAAATTTAACTTTTGAATCCTTGTTTAAACTTTTTAAAATTTGGACCCCATCTTTATTGTTTATAAACACACAAGGGATTGTAATTTTAGCATCCATAGCCATGCTCATATAACCATTATCACCATCATTATTGTATATAATAACAGCCTTAGCACCTTTTTCTTGAGCATTTTTCTTTTTAGTTAAAAAGTCTATTTTCCCTCTTTTTATAAGAGCAACTTTTCCTTTTAAATCTTTCCCCTTGAAATCGTCTGCATTTTTTTCTTCAGAATCATTGCCCAAATTCCTTCCATATCCACAGTCAACTATTTCAAACTTTTCATCTTCTCTTAAAACACCTGATGGTTCTACTTCAGATGACATGTATGGTACTTTAATAGCTTTTTCATTAGTTAAGTATGTTAAAGCTGGGAGTAAGGTTTTAGTATTTTCAAAAGAAGCAACTTGTATTGCTTTGTTGTCAAGTCCAGGATTTGAAATAAGTTCAGTGTCTACACTTCCTTCAACCTTATCCTGTTCTGATTTTTTTGATGAAAATCCATCATTACCAGCTGCTGCAACTACTATAACTCCCTTTTTAGATGCATTTTCTATAGCTTTTTGTTCTATATCAGTTTCATCTTCAAAACCAGAGCTTGCACCAAGACTTAAATTTATAATGTCGGCTCCCATATTAACAGACTCATCAATAGCTGCTGCTATATCATCTCCAGATGCTCCTCTTGCATATTTACTTGGATTATTTGAAAAAACTTTCATAGCCAAAAGCTGTGCTTCAGGTGCAATTCCTCTTATAGCCTTATTTTCTTTAATTTCATCTTCCTTTCCATTAGCTGCTACAATTCCGGCTACATGCATACCATGCATGCTATTTGTCTTATCTACAATATCTCTATTTTCATCTGCAAAATTGTATCCGTAAGGGACTTTTTCAGTAAAATACTTACCTCGAAGTTTTTCATTAATATCTTTTTTATTTATTTTACCTTTATTAGGTTCTGTTAACTTCATATCTTTATGATTGTAATCTATTCCTGTATCTACAATTGATACAACTAACCCTTTACCTTTATAATTAAATTTTTTCCATACATTAACTACTTCACAAAGCTCTTTAGCATTATTCATAGTTGGTTTATACGTTTTCACTTTTTTTATATTCTTATCTCCAACAATTTTTTTAGCTTTTTCATAATCTTTGCTATCAATTTCCATACTAAAGCCATTAATTACATTTTTAAATTCATGCTTAACTTCTCCACCAGTAGTTTTTTTAAGCTTTTCCTCTAATGATTTTTTGTTATCAAATAAACCTTTTTTAGTTTCTACACTTATCCTAATCTTTTTGTTATTGTCTTCCTCTGTTTTAATTCCTTGCTCTTCTTTTATAATTTCATCTCTTGTAATTTTAGCTAATTCTTCTTTACTTTTTTGAGTATTAGATTTTGCATTTACTATTTCAACCCCTAAATTTAAAGAAGTTAAAGAAACTGTTATAGCTAGTACTGTTGACATGCTTTTTATTCTCTTATTCATACGAATTCCCCCTTATTCATAATTTTTAAAAAATTCTAAACTTTTCAACATAATTTTAACATTATGAATTTTGCTTTACAATAAGTAATAATTTTTTTAATAATATGGTATTTTTTTTATACTTATGTAACTTATTTATCATTAAAAGCTTTTAATAAATTATAGATTTTTTATATTTATGCATAAATGTTAAATCCAAAACTCGTATTATAGGGTTTTTAGTTAAAAAATTAAGTTATTCATTCAATTTATGTCTTAGTATACCAATTGCAATAATGTATAAATTAACATTTGAGTTGAAAACCCTATAACTTCAATAAAATTTAATAATGCTAACTTTTTTAGAATTTTGAAAAGATATTATTTTAAGTATATAGTTCCAAATTTGCAATAGTATATTTTTCGTAAAGTTAAAAATACATTATTTTAGCTATTTAAAATATGTGGAATTTTATAATGAAACATTAGTTAAATCCATTCATATTGTATAAGTAAGATACTATTAGCTTAATAGTTAAGCACTACTTAAAGGAGAATTAAGTGAAGTGTAAATACTCTTTAAATAATAATTATGCAATTATTCAATTTAATGATATAAAAGAATTTGATGCCAAAATAAATAAATTTACAGATAAGTCCTGGAACCAATTTACTGTAGATAAAAATTTAACTTTGCATTCTAATAAATTGCCAATAAAGTCCATATTGAAAATTCATTCAAATATTAAAATAAATTCAACTAAAATAATCAAAACACCTAATTCTGATGTTTCAAATATTCAAGGTTTAAAACTTACAGGAAAACTTTTATTAGTATCAGGTACTATCTGTCAAAACATAATTTATAATTCTAATACACTTTGTAAATCAATCCAATCCATTAACCTTAGTACTAACTTTACTACTCATATAATTATAGATAAGGACTCTAATGTAGAAGATGATACTTTTTCTATATACTATTATATACAAGACATATTTTTAATGCCTTTAAATGAAAGAACCATAAATAGTAGCATAACATTATTTTTATTTGCTCACAAAATAATAGGTAACAACCAAAAACTTAGAAACTTTTTTATACTTAATAGCTTTAATACCGATAAAGAAATAAGTAAAATTGAATTTGATATAACAAATAATATTTTAATAGTAAACTCTACAAATATACCTTATGCCAATCCTAATATTGCTACTGCATTTAAATTTGAATTAAAAAATTCAGTAGAAAGTATTACTAAAACTTCAGCAACCATAGCTGGAAATGAAAATGCAAATAATTTTAAAAACATATTAAATGAACAAAAATTTGAAATTGGAGATATTATAGAGTTTGAATATAACCTAGCATCTAAATTAATACTAAAAAACTATCCAAATACAGGTGATACTTATAATATGACAAATCCACATTCTCAAAAGTTTTTAATAACACAAAATGCTATTATTCCTATTTTAGTTTCAAATAAAATAACAGTTAAATCTAAAAATAACGAAGTAGTCTTAACTATTGAGCTATTAAAAGCACAAAGCAAACTCACAGTTTCTTCTAAAGGAATAGTTGCAGATCCTTTATCCACTGACCCTTACTTTACTTTAATATTAAAAAATCAAAATGGAGGTGATATACTTAGAGCTACTTTAAATTCTAACGAAGATGGAAGTTCTTTTAAATCTATAGTAAACTCTCAAATTGTTCAATATGGACAAAATAGTTTAACTCTTATTTATAAAGATAAAACTAAGATTGAAATTTCAAATTATCCAAATAAAGGAGATATTTATATTCCTACTTTAGACTTTGATATTTTTAAAATAGAGGATGGAAATTTTTTAGATATATCTATTAAAAGTAAAATAAAAATTATTAATGATTCCAATAAAGAAATGTCAAGTTTGTATTTTATTAAACCAAGTTTAAATTCTAATATTACAACTGTTGCTATCTCAACTCAAGCTATATCTACAAATACACCTCAAAACAATGAAAAATATATCGAGTACTTAAGATATTCTGTATCAACCCCTATATTATATGCAGAAATACTTAAAGGAGAAAATGCCTTAAATTTTAAGACCAACTTAGATGGGAATAATATTGAACTTAATCCTTTTAATATCATAAGATTGTCAAATAGATTAAATAACAGAATTATTATTTCAAATTATAGAAATCAAAATGAATATATGATAGGACTAGAACCAGAATTTTTAGAAATACATCAAGATTCATTAAAGCCACATTTTATAAATTATAATAAAATAAAACTTAAAAATTTAGATAATTCAACAGTATTAGTTATTTACTTTGATAAACTAAACGATAATACTATTTATATAGAACTTCACTCAACAGGAATATTAAACAAAGATTCTAACTTTTTCTCATTCAAAATAACAGACCCAAGTGAATCCATTGTAAAAATTCAAGGAAGAACAGATAAGAATCAGACTGCAGATATTATTAAAATAGGTACTCAACCTTATAATATTTCAAAAAATTTTGATATTTATGATTTATTAATTCTTGAATATTCAAATTCAAATTTAATTGAAATTTTTGATTTTCCGTTTATAAACCCTTATTACAATCCAATTGGTACTTCTCAAAAATTTAGAATAACTAAAAATAAATTAGTTATTGAAAAAATACGTCCTTTCTTTATATTTAAAACCAAAGATACTCAACAAGAAATGGCCAAAATCAAAAGTGATATGTTCACTAAAAAATTAATAATTACTTCAACGGGGAATATTTATAATGATGCCTCTGTCGCTACCGCCTTTAGATTTGAGTTAAAAAATGCTACTGAAACTAGAGTTAAAGCTTCAGCAAGTATAAGTGGAACTGAAGATGCAAATAACTTCAAAACTTTATTGAATAATAAAACATTTGAAATTGGAGATATTATAATCCTATATTACCAAGATTCAAATAAAATAATTTTAAAAGACTATCCAGATTTAAATGATGTATATAGTATGTCACCCACTAAAAAAGAAAAGTTTGAAATAAGTACAGATGGCATAAAGCCTATTTTAACACCAAACAAAATAACAGTTAAGTCTAAGAATAATGAAGAGGTCCTAACTATTCAATTAGCAAAAGAGTCACAAAAATTTATTGTTTCCTCTACAGGAGTAATTTCAGACAATTTATCAATATATCCTTACTTTACATTAAAGGTTATAAGTAAGGATGGAAGGGATTTAATTAACTCTATCACTTTAAATTCTAATGAAACTGGAAGTATATTTAAAAATCTTCTAAATAATCAATCATTTATATACACAAATAATAGGTTAATTCTCATTTATAAAGATAAAACCAAAATTGAAATTTCAAATTATCCAACAATAGGTAATAATTATATCCCTGATTTAGATGCTAATATTTTTGAAATAACAAGCGATAATTTATTAGATGTATCTTTTAATAGTAAAATAAAAGTATTAAGTGATAATAATGAAGAAGTATGCCTATTACAACTTCCAATTATTTCTTATAATCTCATACCATTTATTGCAACTAGCACTGATATTATAGGTACAAATTTTATTGATGCAAATACTCCTTATGTAGAAATTTTACAGTATAATGAAAATTCTACTATTTTACTAGAAAAAATATTAGGAAAAGAATCTGCTTCTAATTTTATTTCTAAATTAAATACTAAATTTGTTGAAATTATATATCCTATAAGATTATCTAATAAAATTTCTAATAGAATTATAATAACAAATTATAATAACAATTTAGAATATAAAATAGGGGAAGAACCTGAATTTTTTTTCATTCTCGGAAAACATTTTATTCCATATAATTTAAATTATAATAAAATAAGATTTAAAAATTCAGATAATTCTAGTATACTATTTATTTACTTTAATAAAATAAATGATACTATTATTTATATAGAACCTTATTCAACGGGAATTTTAAATAAAGATTCTGACTTTTTCTCATTCAAAATAAAAGATGAAACTGAAACTATTACAAAGATTGAAGGGAGAATTTCTAAAGATGAAACTGGTGATGTTGTCAAAATTGGTGTTCAACCTTATAACATTTCAAAAGACTTTAGTATTGGAGATATATTAATTCTTGAATATTCAAACGAAAATTTAATTGAAATTTTTGACTTTCCAGTTATTAGAGCCCTATATACACCATTTAGTAATTCTCAAAAATTTAAAATAGCTGAAAATGGATTATATATAGCAAAACTTTTCAATTCTTTTGTATTTAAAACTGACAAATCTAATAAAGAAATTAGCAAAATTGAATTTGATATAACCAATAGTAAATTGTTAGTTAATTCAACAGGAACATCTTATAATAACCCTAATATTACTACTGCATTTAAATTTGAATTAAAAGATTCAACAGAAGTTACAACTAAAGCTTTCGCAATTATAGAAGGAAATGAAAATGCAAATAATTTTAAAAACATATTACATGGTCAAAAGTTTCAAATCGGAGATATTATAAAATTATATTATGAAAATTCAAGTAAGGTAATTTTAAATGATTATCCTAACATAGGTGACGTTTACAGTATGTCAACAACTGTAAAAGAAGAAAAATTTATAATAACTCTAAATGGTATAAAGCCTATTTTAACTCCAAACAAAATAATAGTTAAATCTAAAAACAATGAAGAAGTCTTAACTATTCAATTCGCAAAAGATGTGGGAAAGTTTCTTGTTTCTTCTACAGGTATAATTGCAGATAGTTTGTCAATAATCCCTTATTCTTATTTTACTTTAAAGGTCATAGGCAAAGATGGAAGAGATTTAATTAACTCTATTACTTTAAATTCTAATGAAAGTGGATATAAATTTGAAAAACTTTTAAATAACCAATCATTTGCATATACAAATAATAGGTTAATTCTTATTTATAAAGATAGAAGCAAATTTGAAATTTCTAATTATCCAACAATCGGTGATACTTATATTCCTAATTTAGATGCTAATATTTTCGAAATTACAACCGATAATTTAATAGACTTATCTTTTAATAGCAAAATAAAAATATTTAATGATAACAATCAAGAAGTGTGCTTATTACAATTTCCAATTATGACTTCTGATTCTATACCAATAATCGGAACTAATACTAATATTATAGGAACAGATTATATTAAACCAAACATGCCTTATATAGAATTTTTACACTATAATATGAATAACTCTCTTATATTAGAAAAAATATTAGGAAAAGAGTCTGCATTTAATTTCATTTCTGAGTTAAATACTAAATCTATTGAAACAACATTTCCTATTAGAATTTCTAATAGAATTTCTAATAGAATTATAATAACAAATTATAAAACTAGCTTAGAATATAAAATAGGAGAAGAGCCAGAATTTTTCAAACTTAGTAAAAATCAATTGCTTCCATATGATTTAAATTACAATAAAATAAAACTTAAAAATTCAGATAATTCAACAGTATTGTTTATATACTTTGATAAAATAAATAACACTACCATTTATATAGAACCTTACTCAACAGAAACTTTAAATAAGGATTCTGACTATTTCTCATTCAAAATAAAAGATGTAACTGAAAGTATTACAAAGATTGAAGGAAGAATTGTTAAGAATCAAACTGGTGATGTTATTAAAGTTGGTGATCAGCCTTATAATATTTCAAAAGACTTTAATATTGGAGATATTCTAATTCTTGAATATTCAAATAAAAATTTAATTGAAATTTTCGATTCCCCAACACTAGGAATAATATATACCCTTTTTGATACTTCTCAAAAATTTAAAATAACTGAAAATGGTTTAATAATAGAGAAATTTTCTACTTTCTTTTTATTTAAAACCTATGATACTAATGAAGAAATGGGAAAAATTGAATTTGATATAACCAATAAAAGATTACTAGTTAATTCAACTAGTAAATCTTATAATAACCCTAATATTGCTACTGCATTTAAATTTGAATTGAAAAATTCAAATCAAACTTCTGTCAAACTAAAAGCAAATATATTGGGAACTGAAAATGCAGACAATTTTAAAAGCATACTATACGGTCAAGAGTTTGAAATTGGTGATATCATAATTTTATCCTATGAAGATTCAAGCAAAGTAATTTTAAATAATTATCCAGATATAGGTGATATTTATAATATGCCAATATTTTTATCTTCACAACAATTTATAATAACTATACATGGAATAATACCTATTTTAACTCTAAATAAAATAACAGTTAAATCTAAAAATAATGAGGAAGTCCTAACTATTCAATTTTCAAAAGCAACAGAAAGGTTTATTGTTTCTTCAACAGGGGTAGTGCCTGATTCTTCTTCAACTGATCCTTATTTTACTTTAAAAGTGATAAACAACTATGGACTAGATTTAATTGATTCTATTTCTTTAAACTCCAATGAAAGTGGAAGTAAATTTAAAAATCTTTTAAACAACCAATCATTTAAATATACCGATAATAGATTAATTCTTATTTATAAAGACAAAGATAAAATTGAAATTTCTAATTATCCAAAAAAAGGAGATATTTATACTCCTACTTTAGATGCTAATATTTTTAAAATCACGATCGATAAATTAGTAGATGTAACTTTTGACAGTAAAATAAAAATATTAGATGATAATAGCAATGAAATTTGCGTTTTACAATTTATTAATATACTTTCAGTTTTTAAAATGATAATTGCAACTTGTAAGGATGATATAGGTACAAATCTTATTTCTCCAAATGTTCCATATATACAAATGCTAAACTATTCAAAAAACGATGATTTGCAACTTTATGAAATATTAAGCAAAGAAAATGCTAAAAATTTCACTTTTTTATTAAATAGCGCCAAATTTTTAAGAGATTCTCCTATAAGATTATCTAATAGAATTTCTAATAGAATTATAGTTACAAATTACAAAAGCAATACGGAATACATTGTAAAAGATGAACCAGAATTTTTTAAAATTTCTAATAGTAAATTAGTTCCTCATGCTTTAAATTATAATAAAATAAGATTTAAAAATAATGATGATTCAACAGTTTTATATATTTATTTTGATAAAATAAATATAAAGATTATTTATATTCAGCCATATTCAACAGGAGTTATTAATAATGATTCTGATTATTTTTCTTTTAAAATAACAGACTTAAATGAACAAGCTACAAAACTTGAAGGAAAAATAAACAAAGGTGAAACGGGGGATATAATTAATATTAAGCCTATTTATAATATTTCAAAAGATTTTAATATTAATGATTTATTAATTCTTGAATGTTCAAATAGGAACTTAATTGAAATTTTTGATTTCCCAATTAAAGGAGAAGTATATATTCAGAAAGAAACTACTTTAAAACTATTAATTGAGAAAAATGGTCTAAAGCAAGTGCAAATTTTAAATGTATTCATATTTAAAAATCTTCCTCAAACAGAAACTATAGCTACCATAAAATTTAATGAAATCACTAAAAAATTAATTGTTGAATCTACGGGAATATCTTTTAAAAGTTCACCTATCATTACTGCATTTGAATTCAAACTTAAAAATTCAAATCAACAAAGTGTTAAAAATGGGTCAAAAATATTCGGAGGAAAGAATAACAATGCCAATAATTTTGCAAAACAATTAAATAATACTAATTTTGAATTTGGTGATGTAATAGAAGTATCTGCTTTTTTCCCTGAGTGTTTAATATTATCTAATTATCCAAATAAAGGAGATGTATATCAGCCAATTTCACTAGCAATATATTCTGCATACCTTAAAATAACACCTATTGGTATAATACCTATCTAGCATAGTTCAAAACTAATTTTTTTAACATTAGTTTTGTTTTAGCTAACGCTTAATAGTGTATAAGTTGAATTTTAATTTATCTAAAAATATTGTAAGTTGAAATCAATTTTTTGATATTATTTTTTAAAAGAGTGAAGTTATACTATATGTATTAGTATTAATTTCACTCTTTTTAAGTTGCTATTTGATTATTTGTTAACTTCTTCTAATATTTTATAATTTTCTTCTTTTTGTTTCTCATGTTCTATTTTTTCTAGTATTATTTTTTGTTTAAATTCTTTTAATTTACTTTTGGCTTCGTCTATATCTTTGTCTGTTTTTATTAACTTCAATCTAATCTCACTAGCATCATGAAAATGTCCACCATTTTCAAAATTCCTAGCAGATTTTTTTTGAAAATCTCGAAGTTCTTCTAATGTTGTTATTTCTTCTTTTATTGATTTTATATTAAATTCTAAATCCATGTTTAAGACTTCCTTTTCTTAACTTAATATAATAAGCTTTTTAAATTTCATCTAACATTTTTTTAACTTTAATTAATTTTTCTTCCATTGTTTTTTTTATTGATTTTAAATCATAAATAGTATCTTCTAATTTTTGTTTTGTTGCATTTAAATTTAAAATATCTGTATTTAAACTATTTTTAATTTTCAATAATTCAATAATTTCTTTTTCAACATCTCTAATATTTTCCTTGTTTTCTTCAACCTTATTATCTTTAATATCTTTCTTAACCCTATCTTCTATATCCTCACTTAAAACGTCATTGTTTATATTAATAAAATTAGATAATAATGAATTAAATATTTCTTCTTTATTATATTTAATAATTGGTTTACCCTTAGGTCTTTCATCTGTTAACATTGGAGTTTCTCTAGAAACTCTTTCCCAAGATATTATATCCCTTGAACCCTTTTTGCTTTTAGTTTGAAAAAAAATTTCCTTGAAATTGTTAGTTAAAATTTCTTTACGTTCTTCTTCGGTAAATCTTCCATTTTTACCTGCTATTATTTTTAATAGTGCATGTCCTTTTGCTATTGGTAAAATATACTCATATGCAAACTCCCTAGTTCTTTCAACTTTTGGAATTTCTCCTACTGAACAAATTACTCTTTCAGGCATTGATATAATAATGAATTTAGGATAATTTTGTTTTAAAGCATCTAAATTATATTGATTAAAGTGGCCTTTTTCAGTTGTTATACATACAAATCTTCCACCTTCTTCAACATAAGCGAACTCCATTAGAGTATCTCCTAATACTTGATTACATGCTAAATCATGCATTAAATCTTCTCTTTTTAAGTTGGTTAATAATCTCATAAAAAAACATCTCCTTTTCATAAGTAATAAGTATTAACTTTATAGTTTAAAAGAGCATAAAACTCTTTATGTATTTTGAGAATATTATTTGTTATGTTATATTATATTCTAATACATAATTATCCTATTTAATAGCTTTTGTTAATAATTGTTATCTTTTTACTTTAAATTTTAACAAAAAAATTAGTCTAGTATATTAACTACTAGACTAAAAACTTTTCAATTTTTTATAAAACCCCAACTTTAAATTTTACTTTTTATTTACTCATAATTTTAAACAGCTTTTATGTATTTAGATTTTTATATCTATAAATAAACTTTTTTTACCTATCTATCCATTAAATGTTTCTTAAAAGTTAAAATTTTTTAATAAATTAATCCAACAATTGTAGCTGTTAAAAAGCTTACTAATGTAGCT
>X256_Zander__coassemble_70_pt1 | contig 20104 bp, 35 predicted proteins | sample X256_Zander__metabat2_high_PE_003 | metagenome-assembled genome bin X256_Zander | reverse complement strand
TAAATTTCACTACTTTTTAATAAAAAACTTTTTCTAAAAAAAGCCCTGTAGGAGGCACACATTTTCCTGCTTTTCTTCTATCTCCAGAGTTTATAATATTGGGGATTTCAGATTCTTTTATCTTTCCAGTTCCTACAAAAATTAAAGTTCCAACAATTATTCTTACCATATTATACAAAAAACCATCAGCCGATATATATACATTTATGTAATCATCTTGTTTAATTATATAAAGTTCAGTTATTGTTCTAACTGAAGTCTTTACAGAGCTTCCAAGAGATTTAAATCCTTTAAAATCATGCTTTCCTATAAAATGCTTACAAGCATCTTTCATAGCTTCAATATCCAACTTACCTCTATAAAAATAAGAATAATTTCTATTAATAGCTGATGGGATTTTTCTATTTAAAATAGTATAGCAATATGTTTTTCCTGTTGATGAATATCTTGAATGAAAATTTTCATCAACCTCTTCTGATTTTATTATAACTATATCATCTGGTAACTTAGATGTTAAAGCTTCTCTAAATTTTTCTCCAGGAATAGTAGAGTTAGTTTTAAAGTTAGCCACAAAACCTCTAGCATGAACTCCTGAATCAGTTCTTGAACTTCCTATTAAATCGGCTTTTTCCTTAGTAAGTTTAAAAATAGCTTCTTCTATTTTTTGTTGTATAGTCATACTATTAGTTTGTCTTTGCCACCCACTATAATTAGTACCATCATATTCTAATGTTAACTTTATATTTTTCATAAAATATTGTTACCTCATTCCAAATCTAATATAAAAACTTATAATTAAAAGAATTCCTATAGAACCATACGCTATAAAATCTCGTTTTTTATATTTTAATTGCTTCATTCTAGTTCTTCCCTCGCCACCTCTATAGCACCTAGCCTCCATAGCCATTGCCAATTCATCAGCTCTCCTAAAAGCACTAATAAATAGTGGGACAAATAATGGAACTAAATTTTTAGCCTTTTGAATTATGTTTCCATTTTCAAAATCAGCACCCCTAGCTTGTTGAGCTTTCATTATTTTATCAGTTTCATCTATAAGAGTTGGTATAAATCTCAAGGCAATTGTCATCATCATAGCTAACTCATGTGCTGGTAATCCTATTTTCTTAAATGGCTTTAATAAATTTTCTATTCCATCTGTAAGTTCTATAGGAGAAGTAGTTAACGTTAATAATGATGTTCCTAAAATTAAAAAAACTAATCTTAATGTCATAAAGGCAGCAATATTAACACCTTCTTTATATATGTTAATAAATTTCCACTTAAATAATAAGGTTTCAGGTGTTCCTTGTATCATAAAAATATTTAAAAGTGCCGTTAAAATAATCAATACAAACACTGGCTTTAACCCTTTTGAAATAAATTTAATAGATATTTTAGAAAAATATACTGATAATCCTAAAAATAATAAAACAAAAATATATCCTATGTATTTATTCATAACAAACACAGATATTATAAATAATATAGATATTAATATCTTAGTTCTAGGATCTAATTTATGAACAAAAGAATCACTTGGTATGTATTGACCTATAGCGATATCTTTAATCATTTTTCTCTTCCTTCCCATTCTTTAAAGCTTTTAGTATTTCTTTTTTAGCTTGCTCAATAGTAAAAATTTCTTCCGAAATATCAAAACCTTTTTCTCTTAAAACTTTAGCTAAATAAGTAACTTGAGGAACTGCTAATCCAACACCTTCTAAAGTTTTTATTTCTTTAAAAACTTTAGCTGGCGTACCATCTAATATTACTTTTCCCTTATTCATAACTATAACTCTATCAGCTACTTTAGCAACATCTTCCATACTATGGCTAACTAAAATTATTGTCATTCCATACTCTTTATGTAATTTTTTTATTTGTCCTAAAATTTCATCTCTTCCTTTAGGATCTAGTCCCGCTGTTGGTTCATCTAATATAAGTACATTAGGTTCCATAGCTAAAACCCCAGCTATTGCAACTCTTCTTTTTTGCCCCCCACTTAATTCAAAAGGTGATTTATCCTTGTAATTATCATAATCTAATCCAACCATCTTCATAGCTTTTTTAGTTCGCACATCTATCTCTTCTTCACTTAAGCCTAAATTTCTAGGGCCAAAATGTATATCTTTTTCTATTGTTTCTTCAAATAACTGATATTCAGGATACTGAAAAACTAAGCCTACCTTTTTTCTTATATCTGTTAATTTAACTTTTTTACCTGTTATTTCTTTACCATCTATTATTATTTTTCCTGATGAGGGTTTTAATAATCCGTTTAAATGTTGTATTAATGTAGATTTTCCAGAACCTGTATGTCCTATTAAGGCTACAAATTCTCCATTTTTTATATTTAATGAAATACTATCTAATGCTACTTTTTCAAAAGGAGATTTTTTCATATATACATGTGTTAAATTTTCTATTTTAATTGACATAATTTATCCACCATCTCCTCTATATTTAAAATATCAGCATCTATATCTATTCCTTCTTTTTTTAATTCATAAGCTAATTCAGTAACTTGCGGAACATCTAATCCTATACTTTTCATTGTTTTAACCTTTGAAAAAACTTCTTTAGGTTTTCCTTCTAAATATAATTTACCTTCATCTATTACTATAATTCTATCTCCTTGAGCCGCTTCATCCATATAATGAGTTATTAAAATTATAGTTATTCCAAAATTTTTATTAATATCTTTTATAGTTTGTATAACTTCTTTTCTTCCCAAAGGATCTAACATAGCCGTAGGTTCATCTAAAACTATACATTGTGGTCTCATAGCTAAAATACCAGCTATAGCAATTCTTTGCTTTTGTCCTCCTGAAAGTAAATGTGGTGCATGTTTTCTATAGTCAAGCATTCCAACTTTTTTTAAACTTTCATCCACTCTTTCTCTAATTTCTTTAGGTTCTACTCCTAAATTTTCTGGTCCAAAAGCTACATCTTCTTCTACTATTGTAGCAACAAGCTGATTGTCAGGATTTTGAAATACCATTCCTGCTCTTTTTCTTATTTCCCATAAATTTTTTTCTTCTTTACTATCTAATCCATCTATAAATATTTTTCCACCATTTGGTAAAAGCAATGCATTTATATGTTTCGCCAAAGTTGATTTTCCTGAACCATTATGACCTAAAATCGTTAAAAATTCACCTTTATGGACTTCTAAATCTATACCATTAATAGCAAACTTCTCTATTCCTTCATTATTTATATATTTATGTATTAGCCCCATACATTTTACCATTTCTTTATTCATTGGCATTTCCTCCATAAATACTTTATCACATTGTAAAATTTATTTATAAAATAATAAAATAACCTTTACAATATGAGCCCTAATATTTTATAAACCATTTATGTATAAGTTCTAAAGAAATTATACATCTAAAAGTATATACCATTAATTTTCAATGTTAATTTTAAAATATAATTTGATTATTAAAACGTATATATAATCTCTGAAAAAAATTCTACTTTTAAAATTTTAGAATGTTTAAGTTACAGTTATTAGGAGTCTTGATTTAAAAACATAGTTTCATCATTTTACATATATATAGTAAAATGGGGACTAAGTAATACTTAATCCCCAATATATTATACTAATTCAAGTATAACAACTTCTGCTGCGTCGCCTCTTCTTGGACCTACTTTTAACATTCTAGTATATCCACCGTTTCTTTCAGTATACTTTGGAGCTATGTTTTCGAATAAATTCTTAACAACTTCCTCTTCAGTTACGAAAGCTAACACTTGTCTTCTTGCATGAAGATCTCCTCTTTTTGCTAGAGTGATCATTTTCTCTGCAAGACTTCTAGCTTCTTTAGCTCTTGTTTCAGTAGTTTGTATCTTACCATGCTTTAAGAAGCTTGTAACAAGGTTTCTAAGCATAGCTTTTCTTTGGTCTGTTGGACGACCTAATTTACGATATCCTGCCATAGCGCTACCTCCTTACCTACTCATCGTTTAGTTTAAGACCTAAATTTAAGTCTTTTAACTTTCTTTCTACTTCTTCTAGAGATTTCTTACCTAGATTTCTTACTTTCATCATATCATCCATAGATCTTTGAGCAAGTTCTTGAACAGTATTGATTCCAGCTCTCTTTAAACAGTTATATGATCTAACTGATAAATCAAGTTCCTCTATAGTCATCTCTAAAGCTTTTTCTTTTTTATCTTCTTCTTTTTCAACCATTATTTCAACATCATTTGCGCTGTCAGTTAATGTTAAGAATAATTTAAAGTGTTCTATAAGGATTTTAGCTGATAAGCTTATAGCTTCTTCAATCTTAATTGTTCCATTAGTCCACACTTCTAAAGTTAACTTATCATAGTCAGTAATTTGACCAACTCTTGTATTTTCTACAGTAAAGTTAACTCTCTTAACTGGTGTGTAGATTGAATCAACTGCTATAGCTGATATAGGAAGATTTTCACTCTTGTTTTTATTCTGAGTTACATATCCTCTACCTCTATTAACAGTTAACTCCATATATAGTCTTCCATTATCATCTAATGTAGCTATATGTAAGTCCTTATTAACTACTTCAACGTCACCATCTGTCTTTATGTCAGCTCCTGTAATTACTCCAGGACCTTTAGCATCTATATAGATTGTCTTTGGACCTTCACCAGTCATTTTAAGAGCTAACGCTTTGATGTTAAGAACTAATTCAGTAACATCTTCTTTTACTCCTGTAACAGTTGAAAACTCATGTAATACACCATCTATTTTAACTGATGTAGCCGCAACTCCAGGTAATGATGACAATAAGATTCTTCTTAGAGCATTACCCAGAGTTATTCCATATCCTCTTTCAAGTGGTTCTACGACAAATTTGCCATATGTCCCATCTTCATTAGATTCTACACATTCAATTACTGGCTTTTCAATTTCTAACATTCACAAACCCTCCTTGTATTTATAATGGCAACTTATTTTGAGGGCAACTGATCCTATATTTGTAAAAGGAAAATATAATTCCCCTTACAAATATTACCTATTACTTGCTATATAACTCAACGATAAGAGTTTCGTTAACTGGAACGTCAATGTCCTCTCTAGTTGGTTCAGCTATAACCTTACCTTCAAAGTTTTCTGGGTTAGCTGCTAACCACTTTGGTAATGGCTTTGGATTTTCAGCGAAAGTTTTGAACTTCTCTGATCCTCTGCTCTTTTCACATACAGTTATAACATCGTTAACTGAAACTTTGAATGATGCAATGTCAACCTTCTTACCATTTACTAAGAAATGTCCGTGAGTTACTAATTGTCTAGCTTCAGTTCTTGAAGCACCGTAACCTACTCTATAAACTACGTTGTCTAATCTCATTTCTAATAACTTTAATAAGTTTTCACCAGAAATTCCTCTCATTCTTTCAGCCTTTTCATAATATGATCTGAATTGGCTTTCAAGAACACCGTATAATCTCTTAGCTTTTTGTTTTTCTCTTAATTGTACTCCATAGTTAGAAACTTTTTTCTTGCTACCGCTAACTCCATGTTGTCCTGGTGCATAGCTTCTTCTAACAAAGGCACACTTATCTGTATAACATCTATCCCCTTTAAGGAATAACTTCATACCTTCTCTTCTGCATAATCTGCATTTAGCTCCAGTATATCTTGCCATTAATTACACCTCCTGTACTATACTCTTCTTCTTTTTGGTGGTCTACAACCATTATGTGGTATTGGAGTAACATCTTTTATTAGAGTAACCTCTAATCCAGCTGCTTGTAAAGATCTTATTGCTGCTTCTCTACCTGCTCCTGGTCCCTTTACATATACTTCAACACTCTTTAATCCGTGTTCCATTGCAGTCTTTGACGCAGTTTCAGCTGCCATTTGTGCTGCAAATGGCGTGCTTTTTCTTGAACCTCTAAATCCAAGAGCACCTGCACTTGACCATGATAAAGCATTTCCTGCAACATCAGTTAAAGTAACTATTGAGTTATTGAAAGTTGACTTAATGTGCGCAGCACCATGCTCAATATTTTTTCTTTCTTTTCTTCTTCTAGTCTTTTTGACTTTTTGAGCTGCCATTGTCTTCCCTCCTCACTATTTCTTCTTATTAGCTATAGTCTTTTTAGGACCTTTTCTTGTTCTAGCATTAGTCTTAGTTTTTTGTCCTCTTACTGGAAGACCTTTTCTATGTCTAATTCCTCTATAGCATCCGATTTCTATTAATCTCTTTATGTTAAGAGCAACATCTCTTCTTAAGTCACCCTCAACCATTAAGTTCTTTATATAATTTCTTATTTCATTAACTTCTTCTTCACTTAAATCTTTAACTCTAACGTCAGGATTTATTCCTGTAGCTGAAAGAATTTGTTTTGAAGTTGAAAGTCCGATTCCAAATATATAAGTTAGACCTATTTCAACTCTTTTTTCTCTTGGTAGGTCAATACCTGCTATTCTTGCCATTAAAAGTTACACCTCCTGGTATTTGAAATGTATATTTACTCTAGTTATATTTATAATAAAAAGTTTTATAGTAAAATTTTAAGCCCAAAGTATTTTCTTCGGTCAGCCGCACCTAAAATTTAAATTCTTTAATGAAATGCCTATATAATAATATTGGACTTTTACAAAAAAGTCAATAAATTTTAGATTCCAATAATACTAATTACTTCAGCCTATTAACCTTGCTTTTGCTTGTGCTTTGGATTTTCACAGATTACCATTACTCTTCCTTTTCTTTTTATAACTTTGCACTTTTCGCAAATAGGCTTAACTGATGGTCTTACTTTCATCGCTAACCCTCCTTGTTTTCCTTAAAAAACATAATTACGTTTTTTTATTTTGCTCTCCATGTAATTCTACCTTTTGTTAAATCATAAGGTGATAATTCAACCGTTACTTTATCTCCGGGTAAAATTCTTATGAAGTTCATTCTTAATTTTCCTGATATATGAGCCATAATTACATGACCACTTTCAAGCTCTACTTGGAATACAGCATTAGGTAATGCTTCTAACACTACTCCTTGCATTTCTATTACATCACTTTTAGACATAAGGTAATCAAACCTCCTTGCCAATACCTTCAAGTTTCAGAAATCTCTTAACTCTAAGGTTTATATTTTTATTTTTTAAAAGAATTTCTTCTTTTAATTTATCATCAGTTATTTGAGTAATAACTAAATGCTTTATATTTTTCTTTTTGGGCATTTGAAATGTTTTATTTATTCCATTTGCCAATAATAAATAATCAGAATTTATCTGATCTATAACTATATAAGCTTCTCCATTATCTCTTCCAAACTTTGAAAAAACCATTTTTCCAACTAAATTGTTGTTTTTCAATTTATCCACCTCAACGATAGCCTTTATTTAGTAACTAATGTTAATATTTCAGGACCATCTGGTAAAATTGCAACGGTATTTTCATAATGCGCTGAAAGAGTTCCATCTGCTGTCACTACAGTCCAATCGTCTCCAAGAGTTTTTACATGATACTCTCCAATATTAACCATAGGCTCTATTGCTAATACCATCCCTTGTTGAAGTTTAGGACCTCTACCTGGTCTACCGAAATTAGGTACTTCAGGATCTTCATGAACTTTTCTACCTATACCATGACCAACATAATCTCTAACAACAGAGAAACCTGCTGCTTCAACATATTGTTGTACATCATAAGAAATGTCCGTCAATCTGTTACCAACTATAGCTTTTTCAACACCTTTGAAAAAACACTCTTTAGTAACATTTATTAGCTTTTGAGCTTGTTCTGATACTACTCCAACCGCAAAAGTTCTTGCAGCATCTCCATGAAATCCATTTAGTTCAGCTCCACAATCAACACTGACTATATCGCCTTCTTTTAATTCATAACTTCCTGGTATTCCATGAACTACTTGCTCATTAACAGATATACATAATGAAGCTGGAAAATCATACAATCCTTTAAAGGACGGTCTAGCTCCCTGCTTAGTTATAAATTCTTCTGCTAATCTATCTAATTCCGCTGTAGTTATACCAGGTCTTATATTCTCTTCTATTAGTAATAGTGTTTCACCAACAATTCTGCCAGCCTTTCTCATTAGGTCTATTTCAGAATCATTTTTTAAAATAATCATTATTTTTCACTTCCTAATATCTTGCAAATATTTTCAAAGACCTCATTTATAGCTTTTGTACCATCTACTACGGATAGTAAATTCTTTTGTTTATAAAAATCAATTAGTGGTTGTGTTTGTTTTTCATACACATCTAATCTTTCTTTAACAGTATCTTCTTTGTCATCTTTTCTTTGAATTACATCACTACCACATACATCACATTTACCTTCAACTTTAGTTGGGTTAAATTTTATATGATAGCTAGCACCACAAGAAGGACAAACTCTTCTGCCAGTCATTCTCTCTAAAATAAACTCACTTGGCACTTCTATTAAAAGAGCTGTATCAAGTTTGTCGCCTATTTCATCTAAGAAAGATTGTAACGCATCCGCTTGATGTACTGTTCTAGGGAAACCATCTAATAGATATCCATTTTCACAGTCTTCCTGTTGAAGTCTATCTTTTACCATGTTAATAGTAACTTCATCTGGAACTAATTGACCGTCATCAATATACTTTTTGGCCTCTATTCCTAATAGTGTATTTTCAGAAATATTCTTTCTAAAAATATCACCAGTTGATATATGTGGAATGGAGTATCTGTTACTGATTGACTTTGCCTGTGTTCCTTTACCTGCTCCAGGAGGACCTAATAATACTATTTTCACGGGCGTCATCTCCATTACTTAGTCTTATTTAAGAAATCCTTCATAATGACGCATTACTAATTGTGATTGTAATTGTCTCATTATTTCTAATGAAACACTTACTAAAATTAGTAATGATGTTCCTCCAAAGGATATATCTTTAAATTTAGTATAGTTTGCTATCATTAATGGAGTTACTGCTATTATTGCTGCAAACAATCCTCCAAATATTGATATTCTATCTAAAACTTTTTCTAAATATTTTGCAGTTTGTTGTCCAGGTCTTATTCCAGGAATAAAACCTGCAGACTTATGCATATTCTCAGCCATTTCATCCGGTTTAAACGTTACTTGCGTATAAAACCAAGTGAAGAATATCGTAAGTAGTGCATATAAGATTAAATATAACCATGTACTTCTATTAAATGGACTGTATGAATTTTGCATTGCCCATTGTGCTAAAGAATTCTCCTTAAAGAATTGAGCTAACACCTCTGGAAACTGCATAACTGACATAGCAAATATTATTGCTATTACAGTTGATCCAATAATACTTAAAGGAATATGAGTTGATTGTCCTCTATATACTTTGTTTCCTACTGCTTTACCAGCATATTGAACTGTAATTCGCCTTTCTGCTAAGGAAAGATAAATTACACCTACCAATAATGCTATAGCAAATATAATAAATAAGAATATATCTACTATATTTATTTCTTCTGCCTTTTTTAAACCTACTATTGAGTAAACCATCATAGGTAATCTTGAAATAATATTAACAAAAATTAACATCGAAACACCATTACCTATACCTTTTACAGTTATCTGATCACCTAACCACATACAGAATGTCGATCCAACAACTAAAGTCACTAATATTAAAAATGTCATTGCAAATGAATTATCTTTAATAGCTCCTTGATTATATATAATTACATAAGTACCATAGGACGTTATAAACCCTAAAGCTACAGAAGCATATCTTGTGATCTTTTGTATTTTTTTTCTACCTTCTTCACCTTCTTTAGATAATTGTTCTAAAGATGGAATTGATATAGTTAGAAGTTGCATTATAATTGATGCATTAATATATGGTACTACTCCTAGTGCAAATATACTAAATCTGCTAAAGGCACCTCCAGATATCAAATCATAGAATCCAACTAACCCAACCTGTTGAGTTATCTGTTTTAGATATTCAGTGTCAATCCCAGGAACAGGAATGTGACTTCCCATCCTGAAAATTGCTACTAATAAAAATGTCCAAATAATTCTTTTTCTTAAATCTGGAACCTTCCAGGCATTACGTAGGGTTGATAGCATGATTAGATCACCTCAACTTTTCCTCCAGCTGCTTCGATCTTTTCTACTGCTGTTTGTGAGAACTTGCAGCCTTTAACTGTTAAATTCTTTTCTATGTTTCCATTTCCAAGAATCTTAACACCATCCATTAATTTGCTTACTACTCTTCTCTCAAGTAGTAACTCTGGAGTAACTTCAGTTCCATTTTCAAAAACATTTAATCTATCAACATTGATAGTTACAAAGTTCTTTGAGAATGGGTTTGTAAATCCTCTTTTTGGAAGTCTTCTGTAAAGTGGCATTTGACCGCCTTCGAATCCTGGTCTTACTCCGCCACCTGATCTAGCGTTTTGACCCTTCTCACCTTTACCAGCGTTTCTTCCTAATCCTGAACCAGTACCTCTACCTACTCTCTTTGGAGCTTTTCTACTACCAGCTGCTGGTTTTAACTCATGAAGTTTCATACTAAGTGCACCTCCTCGTTATTACATTTGTTCTACTTTTAATAAGTAGTTAATTTTATTTATCATACCTCTGATTTGAGGAGTATCTTTATGCTCTACTGTTTTACCTATTTTTCTTAGTCCAAGGGCATTTGCAGTAGCGATATGGTCTTTCTTTCTGCCGATTAAGCTTTTATTTAAAGTTACTTTTAAATTTGCCATCGCCTATCCCTCCTAACCTAGAATTTCTTCAACTGATTTGCCTCTTAATTTAGCTATTTCTTCAGCTGTTCTTAAGCTAGCTAATCCGTTTAAAGTTGCGTTTACCATGTTTCTTGGATTGTTTGAACCTAATGATTTAGCTCTTACATCCTTAATTCCTGCTAACTCAAGTACTGATCTAGCTGGACCACCTGCTATAACTCCAGTACCTTCTGATGCAGGCATTATTAAAACTCTGCCTTTTCCAAACTTACCGTCTATTTGATGTGGAACTGTTGTTCCAGTTAATGATACTTCGATTAAGTTCTTCTTAGCGTCTTCTATTCCTTTTCTGATTGCTTCAGGAACTTCGATAGATTTACCAATTCCTACTCCTACGTGTCCGTTTTCGTCACCAACGACTACTAGAGCACTGAATCTGAAGTTTCTACCACCTTTAACAACCTTAGTTACTCTGTTTATATAAACAACCTTTTCTTTAAGGTCTAGTGTGCTAGGATCGATTCTCATTGATTTCCCTCCTTATATTAGAATTTCAAGCCTGCTTCTCTTGCACCTTCAGCTAATTCTTGAACTCTTCCGTGATATATGTATCCGCCTCTGTCGAATACAACTTCTGTTATGCCTTTGTCTAAAGCTCTTTTAGCAACTAATTGTCCTACTAATTTAGCAGCTTCTTTATTACTTCCAAGCTTATTACCGAACTCTTTATCTAAGCTTGAAGCAGCAACTAAAGTAACAGCCTTAACGTCGTCTATAACTTGAACGTATATATTTTTCTCGCTTCTGTATACAGCTAATCTTGGTCTAGCTGTAGTACCAAAAACTTTTTTACGAACTCTAAGGTGACGTCTTTCTCTTGACGCTTTTCTGTCTGCCTTCTTAAACATTAAGGTTCACTCCTTTCCGTTGTTTTACCGGTTATTTCTTACCAGTTTTACCTTCTTTTCTCTTTATAACTTCATTTTCGTACTTAATTCCCTTGCCTTTATATGGCTCTGGAACTCTCCATGATCTAACCTCAGCTGCTACAGCACCAACTTTTTCTTTGTCGATACCACTAACTACAACCTTAGTTGTAGCTGGAACTTCAAAAGTAACTCCTTCAACAGCTTCAATTTCTACTGGGTGTGAGTATCCAAGGTTCATAACTAACTTTTTACCTTGAAGTTGAGCTCTGTAACCAACTCCTATAAGCTCTAAAGTCTTTTGGTAACCAGTACTTACACCAGTAACCATGTTATTGATTAGAGCTCTTGTTAATCCGTGTAAAGCTCTATGTTGCTTGTTATCACTTGGTCTTGTTACAACGACTTGATTATCTTCAATCGCTATATTTATGTCTTTGTGCATTGCTTTTACAAGCTCACCTTTAGCACCCTTAACTGTAACAACGTTATCCGCTGATACAGAAACAGTTACGCCTGCAGGTATACCTATCGGCAATCTACCAACTCTTGACATAGTTGCACCTCCTATTATATGGCTTACGTGTTAATAAACTTATATTGAATTTAATTAATTTTATCTAATTTGAGAAGTTTTATACTACCAAACGTAGCAAAGAACTTCTCCACCTAAACCTGATTTTCTAGCTTCTCTATCAACAGTTATACCTTTTGAAGTTGATATTACAGCTATACCTAATCCGTTTAATACTTTAGGAATTTCATCCTTTTTGCAATATACTCTTAAACCTGGCTTTGATATTCTCTTTAAACCAGTGATTACTCTCTCTTTGTTTGCTCCATACTTAAGAGCTACTCTTAACATTGGTACAACACCATCATTGTACTCTTCTATGTTTTTAATATAACCCTCTTGTAATAATATATTAGTAACAGCCTTCTTAACATTTGAAGAAGGTATTTCAACTACTGCGTGCTTTACAGCATTTGCATTTCTTATACGAGTAAGCAAATCTGCTATTGGATCTGTCATAACCATTATATTGTGCCTCCTTTCATTACATCAAAATTACCAGCTTGCCTTCTTACAACCAGGAATTTCTCCTTTGTAAGCAAGTTCTCTGAAGCAAATACGGCAGATTCCGAATTTCTTTAGAACTGAATGTGGTCTTCCACATAATCTGCATCTTGTGTAAGCTCTTGTACTGAACTTAGGTGTTTGTTTCCATTTTTCGATCATTGCCTTACGTGCCACGATATCCCCTCCTTAATTATTGAGCGAATGGCATACCTAAGAATCTTAATAATTCTCTAGCTTCTTCGTCAGTATTTGCAGTTGTAACGAAGATTATATCCATTCCTCTTACTTTATCAATCTTATCATACTCGATTTCTGGGAATATTAATTGTTCTTTAATTCCTAGTGAGTAGTTTCCTCTTCCATCAAATGATTTATCTGAAACCCCTCTAAAATCTCTAACTCTTGGTAGAGCTATTGAAACTAACTTATCAGCAAACTCATACATATTTTGCTTTCTTAAAGTTACTTTACATCCTAAAGGCATGTTTTCTCTTATCTTAAAGTTAGCAACTGATTTTTTTGCTCTAGTTAATATTGGTTTTTGTCCTGTTATTAATGTTAGGTCGGCAACAGCTGATTCTAAAACCTTTTGGTTATCTTTAGCTTCACCTACACCCATATTTATTACTATTTTTTCAAGCTTTGGAACTTCCATCACGTTCTTATATCCGAATTTATCCATCATAGCTTGAACTACTTCTTTTTCAAATTTTTCTTGTAGTCTTGGCATCATATGAATTACCTCCTTTCAAATATTAGAATGTTTCTTTACAATGTTTACAAATTCTTACTTTTGTTCCATCATCCAATAACTTATGGCTTATTCTTGTAGCCTTTTTGCATTTTTCGCAATATAACATAACTTTTGAGCTATATATTAGCGCTTCGCTCTTAACTATACCGCCTTGCATATTTGTTTTGCTTGGCTTTTCATGTCTGCTAACAACGTTAATTCCTTTTACAAGAACTTTTCCGTTCTTAGGCATTACAGCTAAAACTTCACCGATTTTTCCTTGATCTTTACCTGATATTACAACTACAGTGTCGTTCTTTCTTACGTGTACCTTCAACTTAGCCACCTCCTATTATAGAACTTCTGGTGCTAATGATAATATTTTATTAAACTCTTTATCTCTTAGCTCCCTAGCAACTGGTCCGAAGATACGAGTTCCTCTTGGTTGCTTATCATCCTTTATTATAACTGCAGCATTTTCACTAAATTTAATATATGAACCATCTGCTCTTCTTAATCCTCTTACCGATCTAACTATAACCGCTTTAATAACGTCACCTTTTTTAACAACTCCGCCTGGTGTTGCACTTTTAACGCTAGCAACTATTATGTCACCGATATTACCAAACTTTCTCTTTGATCCACCTAAAACTCTGATACACATTATCTCTTTCGCACCAGAATTATCTGCAACTTTTAGCATGGATTGTTGTTGTATCATAGAATTAACCTCCTTTCAGTCTATAAGCTAATTATTTAGCTTTTTCAACTATCTCCACTAGTCTCCATCTCTTATCTTTTGATAATGGTCTAGTTTCCATTATTAATACTCTATCACCAAATTTTGCTTCATTGTTTTCATCATGAGCTTTAAACTTTGTTGTTCTATTAACTGTTTTACCATATAATGGGTGTCTAACTTTTGTTTCAACAGCAACAACTATAGTTTTATCCATTTTATCTGAAACAACTTTACCTAGTCTCTTCTTTCTTAATCCTCTTTCCACAAGAAGTACCTCCTTTCAGATTTTACTGCTCGAAAGCTTTTAGCTCTTCTTCTCTGATTATAGTCTTAATTTGAGCAATTGACTTCTTTACTTCTTTGATTCTCATTGGGTTTTCTAATTGGCCAGTAGCTAATTGAAATCTTAGGTTGAATAATTCAGCCTTTAAATCATTTAGCTTAGCTTTTAAATCTTGAGGATTGCTTGTTCTTAATTCTTTTAACTCTTTAGCTTTCATTATTCTTCACCACCCATTTCCTCAAAATCTCTTCTAGTAACAAACTTAGTTTTTATTGGTAATTTGTGTGCAGCAAGTCTCATAGCTTCTCTAGCTACCTCTTCTTGAACACCTGATAATTCAAATAATACTCTACCTGGTTTAACAACCGCTACCCAGTATTCTGGTGATCCTTTTCCTGAACCCATTCTTGTTTCAGCTGGTTTTTCAGTTACCGGCTTATCTGGGAATATCTTTATCCAAAGCTTTCCGCCTCTTCTTATATATCTATTGATTGCTATTCTCGCAGATTCTATTTGGTTGCTTGTTATCCAACCGCAAGCTGTGGCTTGAATTCCGAATTCTCCATAAGCTAAGAAATTTCCTCTAGTAGCTTTACCTCTCATTCTACCACGTTGAACCTTACGATGTTTTACTCTTTTAGGCATTAACATGGATAACTCCTCCTTTCTTACGCGTTAGCTTCTTGTTTCTCTACTTTTTTTGTTGGAAGAACTTCACCTTTATAAGTCCAAACCTTAACTCCAATTTTGCCATAAGTTGTATTAGCTTCAGCAAAACCGTAGTCTATGTCTGCTCTTATTGTTTGTAGTGGAATAGTTCCTTCATGATAAAACTCAGTTCTAGCTATTTCAGCTCCACCTAATCTACCAGCACATGCAGTTTTAACACCTTTAAGTCCTGATCTCATAGCTCTTTGGATTGTTTGCTTCATAGCTCTTCTGAATGATATTCTTTTTTCTAATTGAGCAGCTATACTTTCAGCCATTAATTGTGCATCAGTCTCAGCATTTCTAACTTCAACGATGTTGATTACAACATTCTTCTCAGCTATTATTTTAGCTAATTTAACTTTTAATGCTTCGATTCCTGATCCACCTTTTCCTATAACTACACCTGGCTTAGCAGTATATATGTTTAACTTAACTCTTTTTGCAGCTCTTTCTATTTGAATCTTTGAAATTCCTGCTGAGAAAAGTTCCTTTTTAACGAATTTTCTAATTTTTACGTCTTCTATAAGATTATCAGCAAAATTCTTTTTATCAGCGTACCATTTTGCATCCCAATCTTTGATAACACCAACTCTTAATCCATGAGGATTTACTTTTTGACCCACTCTGTTTCCCTCCTTACTAATTAAGCTCTCTCTTTAACCACTAGTGTTATGTGGCTTGTTCTTTTGTTTATTCTAAATGCTCTTCCTTGAGCATGTGGTCTAAATCTTTTCAATGTTGGTCCTTGACCTACATGAGCCTCAGCAACAAATAATCTATTTACATCTAAATTATTATTGTTTTCCGCATTAGCAACAGCTGATTTCAACACTTTGTTTATAACCTCAGCCGCATCCTTTGGAGTGTATTGTAATATAGCGAAAGCTTCATTTACATTTTTATCTCTTATTAAATCAAGAACTACTCCCACTTTCATAGGAGACATTCTCACATACTTAGCTATAGCTTTAGCTTCCATGTTGTGATCCTCCTTTCCATACTAACTACTTTCTCTTTGAAGTTTTTTCAGTATTTATGTGTCCTCTATATGTTCTAGTTAAAGCGAATTCTCCTAGTTTATGTCCAACCATATCTTCGCTAACATATACAGGAACATGCTTTCTTCCATCGTGAACAGCGATTGTATGACCTATCATTTCTGGAAAAATTGTTGATGTTCTTGACCAAGTCTTAACAACTTTCTTTTCTCCAGCTTGATTCATTTCTTCTATCTTTTTTATAAGACCCGCATGCACAAAAGGTCCTTTTTTAATTGATCTACTCACTAGAATGGCCTCCCTTCATAAACCGTATGGTCTAAGCGATGAAGAGAATAAAATTTCTCTTCATACTACTTATCGTTTCTTCTCTTAATAATGAATCTATCTGAGTACTTTTTATTCTTTCTAGTTTTATATCCAAGAGCTGGTTTACCCCATGGTGTAACTGGTGATGGTCTACCGATTGGCGATCTACCTTCTCCACCACCGTGTGGGTGATCACATGGATTCATTACAGAACCTCTTACTGTAGGTCTCCATCCCATATGTCTCTTTCTACCAGCTTTACCTATTTTTATGATTTCGTGAGTTAAATTAGAAACTGTTCCGATTGTAGCTCTACATTCTATTCTAACGTATCTCATTTCACCTGAAGGTAATCTTAAAGTAGCATAATTTCCTTCTTTAGCCATTAATTGAGCAGCAGTACCTGCTGATCTAACCATTTGACCACCTTTACCAGCTTGTAATTCTATATTGTGTACAAAAGTACCTACTGGTATATTTTTTAATGGAAGAGCATTACCTGCTTTAATATCAGCATCAACTCCTGATACTATAACATCTCCAACTTTTAATCCAACTGGAGCTATTATGTATCTCTTTTCTCCATCAGCATAAATAACTAAAGCAATATATGCTGATCTATTTGGATCGTATTCAATAGTAGCAACTTTTGCTTCTATTCCATCCTTATTTCTCTTGAAATCTATTATTCTGTACTTTCTCTTAGCACCACCACCGTGATGTCTTACAGTTATTTTACCTTGAGCATTTCTACCACCAGACTTACTTAATGAAACAAGAAGTGATCTTTCTGGTTCATTTGTAGTTATCTCTTCAAAAGAAGCAACAGTCATGTGTCTTCTTGAAGGGGTAGTTGGTCTAAACTTTTTAACTGCCATTGAAGTTCCCTCCTTTTTTACGCTTATCAGGCTTTCAGCCTATACTGGCTTTGATTATTGCATTCCTTCAAAGAATTCTAAATTCTTGCTATCAGCACTTAACTCAACGATAGCTTTTTTGAAGTCTGCTCTCTTTCCTATGTGAACGCCTACTCTTTTAGTTTTTCCTTCAAATCTCATAGTTTTAACATCTTCAACTTTTACGCCGAAAACTTCTTCTACAGCTCTCTTTATTTGAACTTTGTTAGCTGTTATATGAACTATGAAGGTGTATTTTTTTTCTGCCATAGCTGCCATACTTTTTTCAGTTATAACAGGCTTTCTGATTATATCATGGCTAGTTAACTTCATTATGCGTACACCTCCTCGATTTTAGCTACTGCATCTTTAGTGATGATTAGCTTTTCGTACTTTAATAGGTCGTAAACGTTAATGTTGTTTACTGGAAGTACTTCTACTCCCTCAATATTTCTAGCTGATTTAAATACATTTTCATTTGAATCAGCAGTAACTATTAATGTTTTCTTAGCTTCTAAAGCTTTTAACATTTTAATAACTTCTTTAGTTTTAGGCGCTTCATAAGTTAAGCTTTCTAATACTATCATGTCGTTATCAACAACTTTATTTGATAAAGCTGATAACATAGCTACTCTTCTCATTGTTTTTGGCACTGATACTCTGTAATCTCTTGGTTTTGGTGCAAAAACAACTCCACCATGAATCCATTGTGGTGCTCTTATTGAACCTTGTCTTGCTCTACCAGTTCCTTTTTGTCTCCATGGCTTTATTCCACCACCTGAAACCTCTGATCTAGTCTTAGCTGATTGAGTTCCTTGTCTTTTGTTAGCTAATTGTGCAACAACTACTTGATGCATAGCATATTGATTGATTTCAACTCCGAACACTTTGTCGTTTAATTGACAATCACCAACTTTTTGTCCTTCTTTGTTAAATAATCCTACTACAGGCATTTTTCCTCCTCCTTTCTAACAGAATTAAGCCTTAACTGTATCTTTTATTACTATGATACCTTTGTTAGGACCTGGTATTCCACCTTTTATTAAGATAATATTTTTATCTTCCATAATCTTAACAACTTCTAGGTTTAATACAGTAGTATTTACTGCACCCATATGTCCTGGCATTCTCTTATTTTTGAAAGTTCTTGATGGATCTGAAGAAGCTCCCATTGAACCTACTGCTCTGTGGAACTTAGAACCGTGTGACATTGGTCCTCTACTTGCATTCCATCTTTTTATTGTACCTTGGAATCCCTTACCTTTAGAAACTCCTGATACATCTACTTTATCTCCAGCTACAAAAGTAGTAGCCTTTATTTCTTGACCTACTTCGTAAGCTGAAACATCTTCTAATCTGAATTCTTTAAGAGTTCTTCTTAATGAAACTCCAGCTTTAGCAAAATGTCCTTTACGTGGTTTGTTAACTAGCTTTTCTCTTATTTCACCAAATCCTACTTGTATCGCGTCATAACCGTCTGTTTCAACAGTTTTCTTTTGAACAACTACACATGGACCTGCTTCTATAACTGTTACTGGAATAACTTTTCCGTTTTCATCGAATATTTGAGTCATTCCTATTTTCTTACCTATTATAGCTTTTTTCATGTGCTTACACCTCCCAAACTTATTAGCGGATTGCTTAGCAATCATAATAGTTCAAAATCAAATTATATTATAATTTGTTTGAATTATAGCTTTATTTCGATATCAACACCAGCTGGTAAGTTTAATCTCATTAATGCATCAACTGTTTTTGGTGATGGATTAACGATATCGATTAATCTTTTATGAGTTCTGATTTCGAATTGCTCTCTAGAATCCTTATACTTATGAACTGCCCTTAAGATTGTTATTATATCTTTTTCTGTTGGCAGTGGTACTGGACCAGCAACCTTTGCACCTGTTGATTTTGCAGTTTCAACAATTTTCTCAGCTGATTGATCTAATATTACGTGATCAAAAGCTTTTAATCTTATTCTTATTTTTTGTTTTGACATTTGGTTTCCCTCCTTTTCATGTACGCTTTACTTCTAACGCACAACAGCGGACCTTCTGTAAACTGTTCCGGGTGTTTCATATTTTGAAACATACCGTTACAGATTCCCTGTCGTCGGATTCTAGATCCTGACATGCTCATCAAGAATTCCCCGGAAGTCCGGCAACCTCTTAATTCATCACTGTTTGCTTCGCAACTTCTTTATTATACTATGAAAATAACTTGTTTTCAAGTATTTTTTTAATATGATTTTTTTAAATTCCATACTTAACACTTTGATTATTATAATTTCTTTTTATTACTTTTTCAATAGTTTTTTATGATTTTTTATTAAAAATTAATTACTTTTAAATTCTTTCCTATCCCCGTAACTATATACATTAAGATATATTTAAATAATACTAGTTTTTTTAATAAAAAAAGCGAGAAGAAACGTCTTTCTTCTCGCTTTTTTATTAGGCCTTTTTTGAACTAACATAAAGATTTGCGCTTTCTTTATGTATCTTGTATATATACTCAAACTTTCTATTATAATCTACAAACAAATCTGTTGCGCTTAGATTTATTGTGCAAATTAATCAAGCTTCACTTCCCGCAAGTTCTTCGGTACTACTAAAAACTTAAAACTAAGTTTCTTTGGTTATATCTTATTGTTTCCAATAAAATATAAGTTTATTTTATCATAAAATTATTTCTATGTCTAGTAAAAATTACTCTATTATACTAGTAACAACTCCTGAACCTACAGTTCTTCCACCTTCT
>X256_Zander__coassemble_69_pt1 | contig 20288 bp, 17 predicted proteins | sample X256_Zander__metabat2_high_PE_003 | metagenome-assembled genome bin X256_Zander | reverse complement strand
TCAAATATTAATTTATACATTATTGCAATTGGTATACTAAGACATAAATTGAATGTTATAGGTTGATGGTTTTAAAATATATTTTATATAATTCCTATTAAAAATTAAGTTTATTACAAAATTGTAATAATTGTTTTTATGGAATTGTAATAAAAAGACTTTAAAATTAAAACTGTAATCATTAAACAGTAAGTTAAAAAATTTAAGATTTTAAATTATCATGTTGGATACTAAAAACATAAAACAAAGATAACAAAAAAATTTAAAATGCAGAAAAGATAAGATTAAAAAATATGTTTTGAAATTATATAAACAGATAGAATAATAAATCTAAAATTTTAAGAATGCAACATAATTTAGGAGGAATTTTTTTATGAAATTATTAGAAGTTAAAAACGTTTCAAAAATCTACGGAAAAGGTGAAACAAAGGTTGAAGCCTTAAAAAATATAAATATTACAATAAATAAGAATGAATTTATAGCTATAGTTGGACCATCTGGTTCTGGGAAAAGTACTCTTTTACACATTTTAGGGGGAGTAGATAGACCAACTGATGGAAATGTTATTTTTGAAGAGGTTGATATGTATTCACTAAAAGAAAAACAGCTTTCAGTTTTAAGAAGAAGAAAGATAGGGTTTATATTTCAGTTTTATAATCTAATACCTGTTTTAACAGCAGAAGAAAATATAGAGATGCCAATACTTTTAGATGATAAGAAAGTAGACAAAGATTATATAGAAGAACTTTTAGGAATACTTGATATGAAAAAAAGAAGAAATCATCTTCCATCAGAATTATCAGGTGGACAACAACAAAGGGTTTCAATAGGAAGAGCCTTAGCAAATAAACCACAAATATTATTAGCAGATGAGCCAACAGGAAACTTAGATTCAAAAAATTCAAAGGAAATAATAGAACTTTTAAAATATTCAGCTAAAAAATATAACCAAGCTTTAATAGTTATAACTCATGATTTAAATATAGCTAATATGGCAAATAGGATTATAACAATAGAGGATGGAGAAATAAAAAGTGATGAGGTGGTAAGGCATGAATAATTATAGGCAAATTACCTTTAGATATTTAAAGCAGAATAAAAAGAGAACTATCCTAACTATTATAGGGATAGTTCTTGCAGTTTCACTATTTTCTGCTATAGGGACTTTTATTCTTAGTTTTCAACATAATGCTATGGAACTTGAGAAAAAAATTAGTGGAAATTATGAAGTTGAGTATAGTGGATTAAATGAAAAACAAGTAAATTCATTAAAAAATAATTTTAAGTTTTTAAATTATGCAATCACAGAAAAGTATGAGGCTAGCAAATGTTTAGATACTGAAAAAGATGCTTTATTAGATATAACATTTGGTGATGAAGCTTATTATAAAGATGTAAAAACTTTTGATATGGTAGAAGGTAATATCCCTAAGGTTTCAAATGAAATTATTTTAGAGAGAAAAACTATTAGAAGGTTAAATAAGAAAATAGGAGATATAGTTAAAGTTAAAGTAGGAGAAGAAGAAAAAACTTATAAAATATCAGGATTTTATAGACCTAATTCAGAAATTTCTAATGATAAATATTTTGGATATGGATTTTTTAATGAAGATTTAAATTCTAAGGGTAATTACAACATATTAGTAAACCTTAAAGATAAAAAAAATATTTATAAATCTGGAAGAGAAATAGGTGAAAGTTTAAATTTATCAGAAAAACATATAAGTTTTAATCATGGTCTTTTAAATGCAATGATGCAAAGTAAAAATCCTCTTCTTGATGATAGTTTTACTCAAATTGCTTTAATAGTAATTGTTATAATAATACTTTCAACTGTAGCAGTTATTTATAATTCTTTTAATATTTCAGTTGCAGAAAGAATTAGGCAATTTGGAATATTAAGAAGTATAGGTGCATCACCTTCAAAAATAAGAGCAATGGTTTTTGTAGAAGGAATAATAATGTATTTAATATCTCTACCTATAGGAATTCTGCTTGGATATATTGGACTTTGGGGAGTTGTAAAAATTCTTCTTTATTACCAATCATCAGGTTTAAATCAACGTGATGTAAATGCTCTTAGCATACAATTTCATCCTGAAATAATATTACTCTGTAGTATTTTAGCTTTTGTAACAGTTTTTCTAGCTATAATAACACCTATGATAACAGCCTCAAGAATTTCTCCAATTGATGCTATAAGAGATTCAGCAAAATTTAAAAAAGAAAAAATAAAAAGAAGAAAAGCAAGACTTACAAAATTATTGTTTGGAATAGAAGGTCAAGTTGCTTATAAAAACATAAGAAGAAACAACAAAAGATTTTTAATAACGGTTTTATCCCTAAGTGTGTCCTTCGTAATGTTTGTAACAATTACATCTATTATTATATCTAAAAAGGGAGCAGTAGATATTTTTGAAAAGGCAAAACCGTATGAGGCAGAATTATGGTCTACAAATAATGAAAAAGGTATAAACGAAAATGAACTAAAAGAAATAAAAGATAGTAATTATGTTAATTCTATATATGCCTTTAGAGATATTGATTATCCAACTTTTATAGAAAAGAATCATGTAAATAATAAATTTTTAGAAGATGCTAATAGAGAAGATAATTCATATTCGAATGAGATTAAAATTGGTAACTTTGATTATATTCAATCTTTAAATGGAGAACTTGAAGGACTAAATGAAACTTCTTTAAAAGCTCTTGAAAAGCATGTAGTAGATGGAAAAATAGATATGAAAGCCTTAAAAGAAGGTGGCGTTATAATACTTGATACTAATAGAGTGCATATTGGAGATAAAATAGTTGAAAATAGATTTACAAATTATAAAGTAGGAGATACTATAAAAATTCCTAATATATCAAAATATTATACAGGAAAACCTGGCAGTCTATTTGGAGACGACTGGGAAGATATAAAAAAGAAAGTTATTAAATGTTTTGAAGATGGTGATTATATAGATGCAAAAATAGTTGCAATAATAGATCAAAGTCCATTTAGTCGACATGTAAACTCTGCAGATAGAATTAACTTTATATTTGATAATGAATATTTTGAAAAAGAATTTTTCAAAATACCTTTAAAAACAGTTGGATTAGGTCTTAAAGAAGATAATGAAAGCATTAATAAATTTTTTGACAATTTTGCAGAAGATAATAATTTAATGTATACTAATTTTCAAAAAAATGAGCAAGAACGAGCAGCCTTTACGACTATTATGTACACATTTATTTATGGTTTTATTATAATAGTATCTTTAATTGCTGTAGTGAATATTGTAAACACAATAACTATGGGGTTACTACTTAGAAAGAAGGAGTTCGCAACTCTAAGTGCTATAGGAATGACTAAAAGACAATTATCTAAGATGGTTTTATTAGAAGGAGGCATATATGGGATTATAGTAAGCATCATAGGAAGTATAGTTTCTTATGGAATATTTATGTGGGGACAAAGAACAACTAGCCGAGCTATAGAATTAGCTTATTCTCATTCAAGTATAGTTTTAGTATTTGTTATTGGAATTGTTGGAATAATTGCTTTAACACTTATAGCATCCTTAATACCACTTAGAAAATTTAAAAAGATGAATATAATTGAAAGTATAAAAGAAGAGGAATAAAGAAAAAAAGCTATCTTAAAAATTTTTAGGATAGCCTTTTTGCTTACATATATTTAAGTTCGTTTATTACAAAATTGTAATAATTGTTTTTATGGAATTGTAATAAAAACAAACTAAAATTAAATTTATAGAGATTAAGCAATTAATTATAAAATCTAAGATTAAAATTTAATGGATTAACATAAAAACAAATTTACTTAGATAAGAAATTAAAAAGCAAAATAATTTTTAAGACAAAATAATTTTTAAGACAAAATAATTTTTAAGACAAAATAATTTTATAAATAACAATGAGGTGAAAAAATGAATAATTACAGACAAATAACTTGGAGATATTTAAAGCAGAACAAAAAGAGAACTATTTTAACTATTATAGGAATAGTTCTTGCAGTATCACTTTTTTCTGCCATTGGAACATTTTTTTATAGTTTCCAAGATAGCATGATTGAAATTAAAAAAGATTCGAATGGAAATTATGAAGTTTCTTATTTGGGATTAGACAAGAAGCAAATAAATTACATACAAAACAATTTTAATGTATCAAATTTGGGAATAGAAACAATGGATAAATGTTTTGATTGCATAAACGAAGGGAAAAATTCAACATTAAATCTTACATATTATGATGATGTTATGTTTAAAGATATAAAAAAGTTTGACATAGTAGAAGGAAGTACGCCTAAAAATCCTAATGAAATTATAATACAGAGAAAAGCTATTATAAAACTAAATAAAAAATTAGGAGATGAAATTAAGGTTAAAATAGGCAATGAAGAGGTAATTTATAAAATTTCAGGTTTTTATAAATCAAGATCACCACGTATTAATGACAAATGTGAAGCGTATGGATTTTTAGATAAAGATAATTTAAAAACTAATGAAAGCTATAATGTTTTTGTAAATTTTAATGATACAAAGAATATTAGAAATTTAGGAAAAGAATTAGGAAGCAATTTGAATTTAAATAAAGAAGAAGTAGTTTTTAATGATGGTCTTCTTTATGCCATGATGGAAAGTGGGAATAGTACAACTAATAAGATGTTAAAAGAGATAATTTTTATAGTATTTAGTATAGTAATAATTTCAGCGGTTACTGTTATTTATAACTCTTTTAACATTTCAGTTGCAGAGAGAGTTAAACAGTTTGGTATTTTAAGAAGCATAGGAGCATCACCTGGAAAAATTAGAAGAATAGTTTTAAAAGAAGGATTTGTAATGTGTTTAATTTCAATACCTTTAGGAATTATTCTAGGATATGTAGGGATTTATGTTGTTACAAAAATCCTTATAAAGTATCAATCGTATGGTACAGACTTTGATTTGTTTAACATAAGTTTTTATCCACAAGTAATATTAATATCGGCTATTTTAGGATTTATAACAGTATTTTTATCAGTAATTTCTCCAGCAATAAGTGCATCTAAAATTTCACCAATGGATGCTATAAGAAATTCTGGAAAGTTTAAAAAAGAAAAGATAAAAAGAAGAAAAGCAAGATTAATAAAATTACTATTTGGAATAGAGGGACAAGTTGCTTATAAGAATATAAAAAGAAATAATAAAAGATTTATAATAACAATTATATCTTTATGTATATCTTTCATAATGTTTGTGGGATTTACTTCTTTTATGATAGTTGAAAAAGGCTTAATAAGGTCATATGTTAGAGATAGTAATTATGATATTGGATTTAGTCCTATGTCAGATGAAAATTATGAAAATGTAGTTAGTGAATTAAAAGAAAATAAATATGTTAAAGATGTTTATGAAAAAAAAGGTTTATTTTATCCTATATATTTAGAATCATCTTTTGTAAATACTAAATTTTTAACTATATATCAAGATGAACGAAGTAAAGATGATAAAAAATTAAAAATTGGAAGTGGAAATTATTTTGAACTTAGGAATGGAAGCATTCAAGGGTGGAATGAAGTAGCTTTAAAAACTCTTGAAAAGAATTTAGTTGATGGAAAAATAGATTTAGAAGCTTTAAAAGATGGTGGAGTAATACTATCTGATATGAATATAAAAAAAGAAAATGATAAAAGAGTTATGGGACGAACTACCAAATATAAAGTAGGAGATATTATAAGAATTCCTCTTATGTCACAAAATTCAGAAGAAAATAGAGAGTATTGGGAAAACTTTCATCATAAAAATGAAGCAAAGACTAGAGATAGAGCAAAAAAAGTTATTGAAAAAGGTGATTATATTAATGCTAAAGTTATTGGAATAGTAAACCAAAGTAATATAATGTATTCAGAATGTGGTAAATTAAATTTAATATTTGATAAAACAGCTTTTGAAAAGAAATTTTTTAAGCTTCATTTAGATGAAATTGGAGTCAATCTTAAAGACAAGTCTGAAAAAGTTAAGGACTATTTTGATATATTTGCAGAGAGTAATAATTTAAACTATGACAATTTCGAAAAAATAGCAAAAAGTGAAAAATCAATGGAAGTTATTATGTGCACATTTGTATATGGATTTATTTCAATAGTTTCCTTAATCTCAGTAATAAATATTATAAACACAATAACTATGGGGTTACTACTTAGAAAAAGAGAGTTTGCAACATTAAATGCTATTGGAATGACTAAAAAACAGTTATCTAAGATGGTTCTTTTAGAGGGAATTTTGTATGGGGTTATAGTAAGCATTATTGGAAGTATAGCATCCTATGGAGTATTTAAACTACTAACTAGTATTACTAACCAAGCTATGGAAATACCTTATTCACCTTTAGAAATAATAAGTGTGTTTATATTAGGAATTATAGGAATAAACATATTAACTTTTATAGCATCATTAATACCACTTAGAAAATTTAAGAAAATGAATATAATTGAAAATATAAAAGAAGAAGAGTAGGATAAAATTCAAATAGTAAAAAATCTATTACTTGTAGGAGTAGGTTTAGGTGTTATTTTAGAATAAACAGTATTTAGCAAAGAAAAAAGAGAAAGCTTAAAATAAAAAATGGTATAGCATATGGTGTAAAAAATAACCTTTGCTATACCGTTTTATATATATAGGTTCTAATAATAAATCTACATTTTTAAATTAGTACTTATATGAGTTTAAAATTAGGATAATTAGAAGTTTAAATGGGAATTATTTTTTATAACATATATACATAAAAGTAGTAGAAAATTTTAATGTGTTTTATTATGTTATAATTAGCTTGAAATAATACATAAATTGCTAATTTCAATTGAGGTGAAAAGATGAAACGTATTTTATTAGTTGAAGATGATTTAGCCTTATCAATAGGGGTTGAATATACTTTAAAGCAAGAAAATTTTGATGTTATAAAAGCTAAAAATTTAAAGGAAGCTAGAGAAGAACTTAGAAAAAATAAGTTTGATTTAATGTTATTAGATTTAACTCTTCCAGATGGTAGTGGATATGATTTGTGCTCAGAAGTTAGAGAAAGTAGTTCACTTCCAATTATTTTTGTAACGGCTTGTGATGAAGAGGCTAATGTGGTTTTAGGGTTAGACATTGGGGGAGACGACTATATAACAAAGCCAATTAGAATAAAAGAATTATTATCTAGGATAAAAGCTGTTTTAAGAAGAAAAGGTTCAATAAATAATGAAGAGGACAATAAGATAGAAGAAATATTAGTTTCAAAGGATATAGTTTTAGAACCACTTAAAGCAAAGGTTAGAAAAAAATCAGAGGATATAGATTTAACTCCAGCAGAATATAAGTTACTTTTAATTTTAGTTAAAAGCAAAGGTTATGTTTTATCAAGGGAGATTTTATTACAAAAGCTTTGGGATATTGATGGTAACTTTGTTGATGCAAATACTCTAAATGTTTATATAAAAAGGCTTAGAGAGAAGATAGAAGATGATTATAAAAATCCTAAGTATATAGAAACAGTTAGGGGTTTGGGATATAGATGGAGTGAAGAAGTTAAAAATGATTAATTATACAAAATATTTTAGAAATAATGAAATTAAAAGTATAACTATAATACTGATTTTAATTTTTTCTTTATTTATGGGTTTAACTTGTATGTTATGTTATTTTGAAGTTTCAAAATTAAATCAAAATTATATAAAACAAAATATATTAATAACAGGAAAAATTTTAAGTAAGAATCCTAACTTAGAAAATGATATAGTACAAGCTATTTCAAAAGATTCAAATGATTTTTATGAAAGTAGTGATTATAAATTAGGAAAAGAAGTATTAGATAAATATTCTTATAGTAAAAATTTAAATGTTTTTTTTAATCCTCCAATTAAGACTTTTTTTAATAATTTTTTACTTAAAATAATAACAAGCATTTTTGTTTTATCAATAATAATTTTTATGATTTTAATAATCAATCAAATAAATTTTTACAAGAAAATAGAAGTTTTTTCAAAATCAGCTGAAAGAGTTATTGAGGGGGATTTTAAAAAAATTCCAGAAAAATTTTCTGAAGGCGAAATGTATGTATTTACTTCTCAGTTTAATTTAATGATAGATAGATTACAAAATTCTATGGAAAATCTTAAAAAAGAAAAGGTATTTTTAAAAAATATAATTTCGGATATTTCTCATCAGTTAAAAACTCCGCTATCTTCTTTAATAATGTTTAATGAACTTATGAATAATGAAAACATAAACGAAAAAGATAGAAAAAATTTTATAGAATTAAGTTCTGAACAATTAAAAAGAATGGAATGGTTGATAAAAAGTTTATTAAAGCTTGGAAGACTTGAAGCTGGAGTAATAAATTTTAATAAAGATAATAGCCCATTGTATATTACAGTAAATAAAGCTCTTTCAGGGTTAATTAAACAAGCTGAAGAAAAGGGAATTAGAATAAAAACGGGAGTTTCTAAAGAAATATTTTTTAAGCATGATATGGACTGGACTGCAGAAGCTTTATCTAATATATTGAAAAATGCCATAGAACATACCAAAGAAAATGGTGAAATAAGAATAATATCAGAAGAAACCCCACTTTCAGTTTCTGTAAAAATAATAGATAACGGAGTTGGAATTCCAAAAGAGCTTTTAGGAAAAGTTTTTGACAGATTTTATAAAGGAGAAAACTCAGTTAATCCTAATAGTATAGGAATAGGATTATCTTTATGTAAATCAATCATAGAATCCCAAAATGGAAGTATAAATGTAAAGAGCAAAGTGAATAAAGGAACTGAATTTGAGATTATATTTTTAAGGAGTATAATTTAAAAAATACGCTTCATAGTAATTTTCTATGAAGCGTATTTTTTAATGTTTTGTAGCTTTAAAATATGTAGCTATATAATTTTTAAATATGTAGTTAACTGCATAAGCTATGACTATTCCTAAAATAGCACCGCAAACAACATCTGTAAGAAAATGTGCTGCAAGATACACTCTTGAGAATGCTATTAAAGTAGCTAATCCAAATAAATATGGCTTGTACTTTTTAAAGTAGAAACCAAGCATAGTAGCAGCTGCAAATGAACCACCTGAATGACCTGATGGGAATGAGTACCCGTGAGGTGCTTTAGTTATCAAGTGAATGCTTGAATCAATCATAAAAGGTCTAGGCCTATGAACTAGATGTTTAATTATTACACTACCTATTATGAAATCAAAGCCAATAACTGCAATAGTTAATATACCTATAATTCTATATTTTTTATTAAAGAGTAGACATATAGCTATAACAAACCATATAAGAGCATCTTTGCCTAAAAGTGTTATTATAGGCATAATAGAATTTAAAAATCCGTTAGTAACATTATTTTGTAAAAAATGAGTTATGGTCATGTCAAAATTTTGTATAAAATTCAAGAAAAATTCCTCCTTTAATCTATAGTCATAAAATTTAAAAATCTCTTTTATTTTATAATTAAATTACTATTAATACAATAGATATGATTTTTTTTCCATTTAAACCATAATTATCTCAGGGATAATAGAAAAGTTATACCTTTTTATGGGATAATATGAAATCTATATTTTATTATAATTTAAAAAGTATATTAAATTTTCGGATTTTTAAGTAATTTTAATTGACAAGAATAGATAACATAAGATAATATGAGATAGAAGTTTGAAGAAACTATAAAATCAAATTAAAAATTCAAAACAATAAATTGCTAAAATATTACTAACAATATAATTAGTTAAAAATTAAAATTTAAAATAATTACTAATGATAAACAGGGGGAGTTTTTATGTTAAGACATTCTTTATCAAAAAAAATATTTTGTATATCGTTAATAGCATCTCAAGTATTTGCTATAATTCCTGCAACTAATGCATTTGCGGTGCAAAATCCAAATGCAAATATAAGTACTAATAAACAAGTGAATGCTAATTGGGCTATGTTCGCTTTTAAAGATGAAGAACAATTAAAAGCTAATATAATTCAGAGTAAGGATTTTATAAAAAATTGGGCAAATGTGGCGCATTACCTTGGATTTGGATGGTGTTCTGGAACTAAAACTAAACGTGTAGGTGATGATTTTAGTTTTAGAAAAGTAATTGAAAATGGAAAAGTAGCATATGTGTTAAAAGCAAATTATGATAGTAATGATACTCACGCTAGTGGATATCGTGCAAATGAAAGACTAGAAATGAAAATTAGTAATGTAAGATTTGTTATAGATCCAAGTACTATTCAATTTGGAAAAGCTAAAATAACTGAAAAAAAACCTTTGATAGCTTCTAGTGCTTATGCAACTAATCATGGAACTGTAGAAGATGATGTAGAGATGAAATTTAAATATTCTTCAAGTGAAACTTCTTCAAAAACAGACAATGTTAATTTTACTGAAGGAATTGGTATTAAGACAACATTTCAACTAGGAGTACCATACATTTTTGAAGGTAAAGCAGAAACAAATTTTGATTTTTCATCTAGTCAAGGTTGGTCAAATACACAAGAAAGTAATAAAACAACAGAAGTAAGTACTAAATATGCTGCTAAAGTGCCTGCAAAAAGTAAGAGACTAGTAGAACTTGTGAGTATTGAAAGAAAGTCAGATGTTCCATATACCTCTAAAATATACATGGAATACGATATAACATTTAATGGGTTTTTAAGATGGAGTGGAAATGCTCAAGAAAATCATCCTGATGATAGACCAGTAGTATCTATCACATTTGGAGGAAACAATAATATGAGTGCTGCTGAACATATATTAGATATGTACAACCATAAAGATATTAATGGTTATTCAGAATGGGATTGGAATTGGATGATTAATAAACATGGTCAAAGTTTAGTGGACAATGTTGTTGATAAAGCTTGTAAAACAAGATATGGTGGAATATTAACAGGCGTCTTTACGGGCATTGACGGAACTCATGTAGATATTAAAGCACGTAAGCCTAAAAAAATAAATTCTATACATAGAAGAAAACGTTCATTAGACAATTCTAGCATAAAAGTTGAAGACTTTAAAACTTATGACTTACCTAATATAAAAGTTGACGGTTTAACTGTAAATAAAAATGGAGTATCAGAAGTCTTACATCCATAAGAACTAGTATATAGATATATAGAATATTTTATTACAATAAGACATGAAGTTTAGATTTTAAATATAAAATGCTTCATGTCTTGTTAATATAGTAAATTAATTTTAGTAAAAACAAAACAAATTGATTTTTATGGAATAAATAAAAAATATAAATTATTATAATTTTAAAAATAGATAAAATTTTCGGATTTTTAAGTAAATTCAATTGACAAAATTAGATAAAATAAGCTAAGATAAAAGTGAGTTGGCCAACTTATAAAATTAACTGTATAAATTATTAGAAATGTTTTTAAGTATATAAAAATATTTATAAAAATAAAATTAGTGACAATATAGGGGGATTTTTTTATGGCAAGACATTCTTTCTCAAAAAATATATTTTGTGCATCTTTAATAGTAATTCAAGCACTTGCAATACTTCCTGCAACTAATGTATTTGCAATGCAAAACTCTAATGTAAACGTATCTGCTAATAAGCAAATAAATGATAATCAATGGGTGATGTTTGGATTTGAAGATGAAGAAGAACTAAAAGCTAATATAATTCAAAATAAAGAATTCATAAAAAATTGGGCAGATGTTGCCGATAATCTTGGTTTTGCTTGGTGTAGTGGAACTAATAGTAAATTTGTAGGTCAAGATTTTGGATTTACAAAAGTAATTGAAAATGGTAAATCAGTATATATTTTAAAAGCAAACTATAATAGTAATGATCCTTATGCTGATGGGTATAGAGCAGATGAAAGACTTGAAATGAAAATTAGTAATATTAGATTCGTAGTTGATCCAAGTACGATTGAATTTGGAAAGGCTAAAATTACGGAAGAAAAACCACTATTAGCCGCTAGTTCTTATGCAACTAATAGTGGAAATACAGAAGATAGTGTAAATATGAATTTCAATTATTCTTCAACTGTAAGTTCTTCAAAAACAGATAATTTTAAGTTTTCTGAAGGTATCGGTGTTAAAACAACATTTCAAACAGGAGTACCATTCCTTTTTGAAGGGAAACTAGAAACAAGTTTTAACTTTTCAGCTGATCAAGGGTGGTCTAATACAAAAGGAGAATCTAAGACAACTTCAATAGCAACTCAATATTCAGCTAAAGTTCCTGCAAGTAGCAAAAGATTAATAAAACTTGTAAGCGTACAAAGAAAATCTGAAGTTCCATATAGTGCAAAAATGTATATGGAATATGATATAACTTTTAATGGATTCTTAAAATGGAGTGGAAATGCTCATAAAAACCATCCAGATGATAGACCGATAGTATCTATAAAATTTGGTGGAAAAAATAATATGAGTGCTACTGAACATATATTAGATATGTACAAGCATAGAAATATTAACGGATACTCAGATTGGGATTGGAACTGGATGATTGAAAAATATGGCAAAGATTATGTAGATAATATTATTAATGATGCATGTAAAATAAGATATGGTGGAGTTTTAACAGGAGTATTTACAGGAATTGACGGTACACATGTAGATGTTAAGGCAAATAAACCAAAAAAATTAAATTCTAAAAATAGAAAAAAACGTTCATTAGATAATTCAAATATAAGAATTGAAGACTTTAAAACTTATGATATACCTAATATGAAAGTAAATAGTTTAACTGTAGATAAAGATGGAATATCAGAAATTTTAAATCCATAACAATTAATACATAAATCCTTTTTATAAAAAGACATGAAGAATTAGATTTTATTAAATCTAAAAAATTCATGTCTTTTTTAATTAAGTTTTGTATATTTTGTAGCAATAGTATAATGTTAGCAATATTATAAATTAAGGACAAACAGTTTTAAATTTAATTATGAATTAGGTGATTTTAGTTATGAATAATAATATAAATTTAAATTCCCCAGGATATGTTTATGTAAAAGTAAGTAACCAGTCTGGATATGTTGCTAGATTTAAAGTTACTTATATATTAAGAGGGAGAATAGTTAGAGAACAAAGTAGAAATATTTCATTAGGACAAGACGACAAACTTTTTATTCCAGAAGAAGCTATTTCAATTGTGTTAGAAGTTGATCAAAATCTTATTATTGGATGGAGACCATTCCATTTTGAAAAATTTAAATCACCAATTAACAAGTGTTATGAGTTAGATGGAACAGCTTTTAATCCAAGTTGTAATGAAGTTAATTGTGTAAATTAATAACATTTAATTGTAATTTGATTTTTAAGTAGGTGATAGTATTGGATAATATAGATGAAAAAAAACCGGGTTATGAGTATATAAAAATAACTAACTATTCAGGTTATATAGCGAGGTTTTCAATTATATACACCTTGCATGGGAGCGCAAAAACTGAAAAGAGTGGAAATTTTCCGCTTTTTACAACTAGACAATTATATTTTCCACAAGATGCAATGCTTATAATATTAAAAGTAGAAGAAGAATTTTTTATAGGAAAATGGAAGCATTTTTATTATAAATTATTTGTAAAACCAGTAACTAAATGTTATTCGTTATCAGGGACAACTTTAAAACCAGTATGTACAGAAGTAGCATGTGTTAATTCTAGCAATTGTGAAGTAAAAAGACAATACAATAAATTAACTGATTACCTATTAGGTGATTAAGGTATGAATAAATATATAAATCAAACGGGTAAATTTCATGGTTACTCTTATATAAAAGTAATAAACAATGCTGGATTTATAGCTAGGTTTACTGTGACATATATGTTAAATGGAAAATTAAAAAAGTATAAAAGTAGTGAATTTCCACTTTTTCAGAGCGATAAAATATACATTCCTAGTGATGCAATGCTTATTGCTTTAAAAGTTGAAGAAGAAGCTTTTATAGGAAAGTGGGTAATGTTTTATATAGCATCTTTTATAAGGCCGATTAATAAATGTTATTCTTTAAGTGGAACTGTAATAAAACCAAAAGCTACAGAAGTATTTTGTTCTGGAAATTATTTAGATAATTGTGAAATAAAAAAAACAAAAACTAAATTTACTGATTATATATATTGCGATTAAAATACTGTAAATAAACTATTTAGTGATCTAACACACTAGATATGAAAAGAGGAGCGTTATTATTTTATGGATAATTATATAAAAGTAACTAATTATGGTGATTTTACAATAAGATTTTTTGTAATTTATCAGCTAGATGAAAAAAAGTATGTTAAAAGAACAAAAGGTTATTCAAAATATATCACTTTAAGTATTAAGATACCAAATAATGCAAAGAATATTCAAGTAAATATTGAAATAGCTAGACCACAAGGAAGATGGTCTAAGTTCTATCATAAGTCAATTTCTGTGTCTAAAAGCGCTTGCTTCCAAGCAGCTGGTTATAATTATAATCCTAAATGCAATGAGGTAAGTTGTTAAGATATAAATTTTAATATAGGTTAAATTTTAAAACTATATCAAATAGAATTTTGTTTGATATAGTTTTTTAATAGTATTAAGGTTAAAAGTAACTGAATAATTTACATAAGTAATACTTTTTAGAGTAATATTAGTATATTTAGTAAAATAATAGATATACAAAATTAGACTCATACATAAATTACTGGTAAAATGTAAACGTAACCTATAGAATTTATGAGGAGGAGTTAATTTTGAGTAGTGATTATTATAAAACTGAAGAAGTTAGAATTTCACCAACATTTGTAGTTGAAGAGGTAGCAAGATGTTTATTGTGTCATGATGCACCATGTTCTAAAGCGTGTCCAGCTGGAACGAACCCTGCAAAGTTTATTCGTTCATTAAGATTTAGAAATATAAATGGAGCTATTGAGACAATAAGGAAAAATAACATATTAGGTGGAGTTTGTTCTAGGGTATGCCCAACAGCTAAATACTGTGAAGGAGCTTGTAGTAGGACAAGTTTAGATAGACCTATAGAAATAGGTAAGTTACAACAGTATTTAACTGATTATGAAAAGGATTTAAATATAAATATATTGGAAAAAACTGAGATAAATAAAGATAGAGTTGCAATTATAGGTTCTGGATCAAGTGGATTGGCAGCAGCTAGTGAATTAGCTAAAATGGGATATTTTGTTACTGTGTTTGAAGCTAGAGAAAAATTGGGTGGATGGTTAACTTATGGTATACCAGAACATAGACTTCCAGAAGCTATAGTGAATAATGAAATAGAATACATAAGAGAATTAGGTGTTGAATTTAAATGTAATTGCAAAATAGGAGAAACCTTAAAAATAGATGACTTAAAAAAGCAAGGCTTTAAGGCGTTTTTAGTTGCAATAGGAACCCAAAAAAGCAAAGAAGTTGATTCAAAAACTTTAAACGGAATATGTCGTGGGGTAGAATTCTTAGCAAGGGTTAAAGGCAAAAAAGAAAATGTAATATTAGGTGATAGTGTTATTGTAATAGGTGGAGGGGATGTTGCAATAGATTGTGCAACAACTGCTAAACTTTTAGGTGCTAAAGATGTAAAAATAATTTATAGAAGAAGACTTGGACAGATGCCAGCAGAAAGAAAGAGCTTAGATGAACTTAGAGATTTAAATATACCCGTTTTTACAGGATTTAAACCTTCAGAAATAATAGGAAAAAACGGCAAAGTATTTAAGTTTAGAGCTATTGGAATGTTTGATGAATCAACAATAGAACTTCCAGCAACTAATGTAATATTTGCAATTGGTCAAGAGGCAAAAGAAGTAAAAAATATTGCAGATTTTAAATTAACAGATAAAGGACTTATAGTTACAGAAAGCTATAACACCAATATAGAAGGAGTATTTGCTTCAGGAGATATTATAGGTGGAGAAAATACTGTTGTAGTTGCAGTGCAAGAAGGAAAAGAAGTTGCAAAATCAATAGATATTTATTTAAATAGTTTAAAAGATAAAAAGGAAGGTGAGAGATAATGAAAGCTAAAGATTTATCAATAAAATTTTTAGGAGTAAAATGTGAAAATCCATTTTTCTTATCCTCGTCACCAGTTGGAAATTGCTATGAAATGTGTGCTAAAGCTTTTGAAGTAGGTTGGGGTGGTGTTGTATTTAAAACTATCGGATTTTTTAAGCCTAAAGAGGTATCACCAAGATTTACAAATTTAAGAAAAGAATCTACATCTTTTGTAGGTTTTAAAAATATGGAACAAATAGCAGAACATTCACTAGAAGAAAATTTAGAAGCTTTAAGAATGCTTAAAAAAAATTATCCAACAAAAGTTGTTATAGCATCAATAATGGGACAAAATGAAAAAGAATGGGAAGAACTTTCAAAACTTGTAACGGAAACAGGTGCAGATATAATAGAATGTAATTTTTCATGTCCTCAAATGACAAGTCATGATATGGGCTCTGATGTAGGACAAAATCCAGACTTGGTTAAAAAATATTGTGAAGCAGTTAGAAGAGGAACTAATCTTCCTATATTAGCTAAAATGACACCTAATATAGGGGATATGACTATACCTGCTATAGCATCACTAGAAGGTGGTGCTGATGGAATTGCTACAATAAATACTATTAAAAGTATAACATCTGTAGATTTAGATAAAATGACTGCACTACCAATAATAAATGGAAAATCAGCAGTTTCAGGATATTCAGGAAAAGCAGTTAAACCAATAGCTCTAAGATTTATTTATGAATTAAGAAAAAATGAAAAACTAAAAAATATACCTATTAGTGGTATAGGTGGAATAGAAACTTTTGAAGATGCATTAGAATTTATATTATTAGGTTCAAGCAATCTACAAGTTACTACAGCTGTAATGCAATATGGATATAGAATAGTTGAAGATATGATTAGTGGATTATCTTATTATATGGATGAAAAAGGTTTTGATAAATTAGAAGATATGGTAGGTTTAGCAGTAACAAATATAATACCTACAGAAAATTTAGATAGAAGTTATATTATATATCCTAGTTTTGATGAAGAAAAGTGTGTAGGTTGTGGAAGATGCTACATATCATGTTATGATGGAGCACATCAAGCTATAGATTGGAATAAAGAAAATAGAAAGCCTATATTAAACAAGGAAAAATGTGTAGGATGTCATTTATGCTCTAATGTTTGTCCTGTTGAGTGTATTTCTATGGGAGAAATAAAATTTAAAGAGGGAGAAAAAGAGCATAAAATTATTTTATAAACGGTAGTGAATTTAAAAAAATAGAAAAAAAGCTTTCAATGTATATATTAAAAATTTATTTTTTGATATATCTTATCCAAAGGGATTACAAGAAATATTATAGTAAAAATATTTTTATGTAATCCTTTTATATTTTTATTTTAAAATTTGCTATTATTAAATATAATATATTTTGATAGGAAATAACTTTATATAAAAACATAAGATAAAAAATAAATTTAGGAGGGGTTTTATGGATTTATTAACTGCTATATCTATAAGTGTAGGTATACTTTCAGGTTTATGGGCTTATTTAAGTGTTACTTTTGGAATAGTTACATGGATTGGTTTTATAGGGTGTACAAGCTATTATGCATCAGGAGGAAAATTTATAGGTTTTTTAAAATCTTTATGTGCTAATATGACAGGAGTTTTATGGGCTATGTCTATAATATCACTATCAAATCATTTTTTAGGTTCATATTGGTCATATATATTTACTGGTATTTTTTCTTTTGTAATGTGTATACAAGCTAAGTTTAAACCTTTAGCTTTTATTCCGGGAGCTTTTTGTGGTGCTTGTTCCATCTTTGGTATGGGAGGAGATTGGAAACCAGTTATTATTGCATTAATATGTGGAAATATACTTGGGTATTCATCTGACTTAGGTGGAATATTACTACACAAAATAATTCCTAAGAAAAAATGGAAAAATAATAAATAGAATAGATAAAAAGGCTATATTAAAAGCAATTTTATATGAGTGCTTTTTTATAGCCTTTAAATTATAATTTTTTTAATCTCATATATGTATCGAATATTTTAGATGATAATTCCGGATTTATAGCTTTTATTTTATCTAAATAAACTAAAACACTTCCGTTATAGTCTTGAGGTTCTCCAAATAGTATTATTTCGTAAGTGCTTCTTAGTATGTTTATTATACAATTATCATAATGATCTTCTTTACAACTTCTACATTGTTTAAGAATTTGAGATATAGCTTCTATTAAATTATGGTTATCATATAACTTTAAGTCGCTAGATGGTAGATTATCCATTCCATCTTTAACATAAGTAACATCTTCCATTACACATCCTTTTAAGCTATTTTTACAATATCCTATTAAGCACTTGTTTTTTTCGCATGTACCACAAATATCTTCTTTTAAGCAACAATTCCACAAATCGGATATTAGAACATTAAACTTTATATCTTTAGTTAAAATTCCCATTATTTCCCCCTAATTTTGGCTTGTTAATCAATTATTATTATGAAATTAGTTTAATATGAAAAAACCATATAGTCAATTAATATTTATTATTAAAAAATATTAATTAGAATTTAAGATTTAATTTAAAGTTAAAGACATAAAAATAAGGTTAAGAATTCCATAAATAAAAACGATAATAAGAATAGAAATATAGGTTTAATTAAGAAGCTAAACTTGTTAACCTATGTGGTTAATAAAAATAGTAGGTGAATTAAAATGTGTTTAAATGATACTAATAGAATTAATGATGATAAAACAGCTAATTTTTACATGAATAAGTGCCAAACTTTTTTGAAGAATAATAATTTAGTAGAAGCACTAAATTCTTTAGATATGGCTATTAATATTTCAGGCTCTAATAGGAAAAGTATGTTTTTAGAACTTAAAGAAACTATATTAAAAAGATATTGGGATATAGGATATGATATAATTAATAAGGGAAATATCCAAAAAGGATTTAGATATATAAATATAGTTATAAGGCAAGTTGAAGAAAATAAAAAGATAGAGTACTTAAACAAAAAAATAGACATAATTTATGAATTTAATTTAAAAGATGAAGCTATGAGAGTATTTAGAAATTATTTTGATGAATTTCTAAATGATAAAGAAAAATACAAAAACATAGAAGCTTGCAAAGATTTAATAGTTAAAAGTAAGGACAAAATTTTAATAACAGAGATAAGAAGTATTATAAGAAAGCAAGGTATACCTTCATGCTTTATTAAAATATCCATGAGAAAATTTTTAAACGTAAACTTTCTTTCAAAATTATTTGAAAAATCTATAGAAATTAATAATATAATATTAGCAGATCAATGTATGGAGTATATCAATAATCAAAAAAGTACAAATTCAATTTGTTGGAAAAGCTTAGCTGAATATTATAGATTGAAAAATGATAATAATAAAGTTTTAAAATGTTATGATTCTATATTAATAAAAAATCCTTACGATAAAGAAGCATTGCTTAATAAAGCTAATTTTATCAAAAGAAGTAAGTCGTTTGATTATTCTCTTGATAATTTAAAAAAATATATAAATCTTCGTGAAAAAAAAGCTTCTTTAGAACAATTAATAGATTTAATATTAGTTTTTAAAGATTTTTATTTAGAAAATTATTATGGAAAAGACTTAGAAAGTTGGAGAAAGCATTTAGGATTCTTGAAAAATTCAAAATTTTTAATGGAGAGTTTATATCCTGTTTATGAAGTACAAGGAGAAATAACTGAAGAAAGTATAAAAAATTTAATTTTTAGATATGCTAGAGAAAATAATGATATTAAAGTTAAGGATGGGCTAAACTTAGTTAAAAAACATTTTAAATTTAATGATAATGATTATATTAAATTAGTTAATATTTATTATGATAATTTGAAATTAAATGATGCATTAAAATATATAAATATAATCTTAGATAAACCTAAGATTGAGTGGAGTATTTTAAAAGCAACGTTAAATAAACAAATCTATATATATAAAATATTAAAAGATGATGAAAAATTAAGTATTACTTGTAATGAATATATAAAGAAAATGGGATATAATTATGAGTTTATCAAAACTTTAATAGATTCTTTAATTAAGTTAGAAAGATATGAAGAATGTATAGAAAAATGCACTTTTATTTTAAATGAATATAAAGAAGCACTATCTAAAGAAAATAAAAAAGAGTTAAATGAAAAGAAAACACAATGCTTAAAAGCTTTAGGAAAGAGTTTTTCTATTCTTAATGTTTTTAAGAGTTAATAATAAAATTATGTTAAAAAGCATTTGGTTTTAGTAATACTAAATGCTTTTTTGTTTATGTTAT
>X256_Zander__coassemble_65_pt1 | contig 20782 bp, 18 predicted proteins | sample X256_Zander__metabat2_high_PE_003 | metagenome-assembled genome bin X256_Zander | reverse complement strand
TATCTCAGCAAATTTTTCATAATCATTAGAAGTTTTAATCCTTTTTTCTATTATAAGTTTTTTATAATCACTCTCATTTTCCTTAGTGCATCCTACTAATTTAACTATAAGAATTAACAAAATCATTAAATATACTACTTTTTTCATATTATCGGCACCTTTTTTAATATACTTATGTTTTTAAATTTGTATATATGCCTTATTAAATATCATAAATACCATAAAAAGCATGTAAATAGACAAAATACCAAGTAAACTTAATATTTTTTATCAAACATCTGTTAAGTTTACTTGATATTTTTTTAATAACTGTATTTTTAAATTTTCATATGTATTTTAAAATCTATTCTTTAATAATATTTAGAATATCCTCTTCAACACTTTTAGTTTTAGGAACGTAACTTTTTAAAAGTGTAATATTTCCTTCTATCTTATATTCTCCAAGAGTTGCTGGTATTAATATGCTATCACCTTTTTTAATATCTATTTCTCCATTATCATAAATTATTTTTCCATTCCCCTCTACTGCTGTGAAAACAAAAAATATTTCATTATTGCTTTCTTCTTTAACTGATGAAGTTATTTCATATTTTTCTATTGCAAAATAATCACAAAGACTTAAATAAGTTTTTGTATATCCTTCAAATTCAGCCTTTAATCCTTTTTTGTTTTCTCCACTTAAAGAAAAATCTATTACATCAAGAGCTTTTTCAACATGAATTTCACGACCTCTATTATAATCATAAACTCTATAAGTTGTATCACTGTTTTGTTGTATTTCAGCTATTATAACTCCCTCTCCAATAGCATGTACAAGACCACTTTTTACAAAGAAAAAGTCTCCCTTTTCAACTGGAATTTTATTTAACTTATCATCAAACTTATTAGTTTCTATTGCTTTTATAAAATCTTCCTTTGTACAATCTTTAGTTCCAACTACTAAATTTGCTCCTTCAAAAGCTTCTACTACGTACCAACATTCAGTTTTTCCAAGCTCCCCTTCAACCTTCTTTGCATATTCATTATTTGGATGAACTTGAACTGACAATTTGTCCTTAGCATTTATAAGCTTTATTAAAAGAGGAAACTTTTCTTTATCTATTTTAGTTCCTAAAATTTCATCTCCATGTTTTTTTATAAGTTCTTCAAAAGTCATTCCTTTAAATCTTCCATTTTCAACAACACTCATTCCATTAGGATGACAAGCAACATCCCAACTTTCTCCAATATTACCTTCTGGTAGATTATCTCTAAATAATTCTAAATCTCTTCCACCCCAGATTTTATCATAATATAAATTTTCAAATATTATAGGATACATAATTTTTCTCCTTACATTTTATTTTTAGCTTAATTTTAAACATTTACATCTATAGCTTATAACATTTTAGGAATAATCTCAATTATTGAAATTTATATATTTATTGTTATTTCTTTAGTATTTCTTAATTTTTTTATTTAATTATTAGCTTTTCGTTAATTTCTATACCTACTATTTAAGTACATAAAAATTGCAGAATTTATTTATATCCTTAGATTTTTTTCTTAAAATTCTAGGTGAAAGTCTAATACTCTTAATATTGTATACTTTTAACTTTATGATATACTTAATTATAGTTTAATACATAGGAGAAAAAACTTTATGAAATTTAAATTTAAAAATTCAAAACTATTCAAATTAAAATACTTAATAGTTTTTACTATCTCTATTTTATTTGGTTTTTATCTTTATACAATACCTTCAATAAATTATAAATTTTTAAATTTAAGTAATAATAAACACTCTAAAAATTTAATAAATAAAACATCTGATAATAAAAATACTGAAATTTTATTTTCACCTTTTATTATAGATAGTCCTTTGTCTAATTTAGATTTTTCTGATTTCGATGCAACATTAGGAATTCCCTTAAAAGAAAATGACATCGATTTATTAAAACTTAATTTTTTACCTAATGTACTCATAAAAGGAAACTCTAAAGTTATTAATAATACAGAAAAAGTAAGTCTTATTGATAATGAAAATTTTTCAAAGATAAATATACTAGATAATTCTATTGTATTTATGTATTTAGATAAGGATTTATCAGATAGTACAAGCATATCATCCTATTCAAAGATGATTAATGAATATAAAGATAAAAATTATTTTATTATTCTCTACATAAAACCTAAAACTCAAATAACTTCTAATGCACTTAATTTTTTGTGTAATCAAGGAGTAAATTTGATTTTTTCACCTAGTATTAGTAATACATATATTGAAAAATGTAATAACTCTATTATAATTTATGGAGTAGAAAGTAATTCCTATATTCCTCAATTTGATATTGTTTTTAATAATAATAAACCTATTGCATTAGGGGTAAGATTTATCTCTGAAAATACAATATCAGATAACAATATTAAAGAAATTGAAAAGCGTAGCAACAATGTTCCTTTTAAAATTTCAAATATATTTTCATTTTTTGATTATTAATTATTCCTGTTTAAAACTTCGATAAAAGTAAATAATTACAATTAAAGGTGGTGTCTAAAATTAAACTTAATTCATTAATAAGTATAATTAGTTCAAAATTTACACTTTTTATAGCAAAAAACTTTTTAAAAGGTGGCAGTAACTTTCCCGGAAAGGTTGCTTTAAAATTTGATAAAAGCATTTTATCTACTGTAGCAAAAAACTATCATGTAATTTTAGTTACAGGTACTAATGGTAAAACTACAACTACTAGTATGATTTATAATGTACTAAAAGAAAAAGGATTAGATGTTATAACTAATAATACAGGTGCTAATATGTTTCCTGGTATAGTTAACTGCTTTGTTGCCAATTATAAATTTGGAAGCAATAGAGAAAGATATGCAGTTATAGAGGTAGATGAAGCAAACGTTAAGTTTATAACTGAATATATATCTCCAGAAATAATCACAATAACAAATTTATTTAGAGATCAGTTAGATCGTTATGGTGAAGTTTACACAACTCTTCAAAAAATATTAGAAGGTGTTAATAAAGTTCCAAACACTAAACTTCTTTTAAATGGTGATGAATCTTTATTAGGTAAATTATCAGTTCCTAATCCTTGTGTTTATTTTGGATTTGATACAAAAATAAATGACGATAAAGAAGTAGAATTAAACGCTGATGCAAAGTTTTGTAAGTTCTGTAAGAGTCCTTATAAATATAATTATATAACTTATAACCACTTAGGAGATTTTTATTGTGAAAATTGTGATTATAAAAGAGAAAATTTAACTTATAAGGTTACAAAAATAAATGAAATAACTCCAGAAGGTTCTATTGTTGATTTTAACAATACTACTTTTACTATTACTCAATCAGGAGCATATAACATTTATAATGGACTTTGTGCTTATAGCATAGCTAAGGAATTCAAAATTTCTGATGAAGTTATAGAAGATGCTTTTAAAAAGCAAAATTCTAGTTTTGGTAGACAAGAAATCCTTAATATAGAAGGTAAAGATGTAAAAATAATATTAGTTAAAAATCCAGCAGGATATAACCAAGCTCTAGATACTCTTTGTTTAAATAAAGAAAAGTTTTCTTCTGCATTTCTTTTAAACGATAACTATGCAGATGGTCGAGATGTTTCTTGGCTTTGGGATGTAAATTTTGAAAAACTTCAAACTATGGATATTACAGATGTATTTATATCTGGTAAAAGAAGATATGATATGGCCGTAAGACTTAAGGTTGCCGGATTAAATCCTGAAAGCTTTAAAATTCAAGAAGAATTTGATAAATTAACACAAGATATAATTAACGGAAAAGAAAATAAAATATATGTATTAGCTACTTATACTGCTATGATTAATTATAGAAAATACCTTCACTCAAAAGGTTATATAACAAAGCTTTGGTAGAAAGGATAATCATATTATGGAATTAAACATTTGTCATCTTTATCCTGATCTTTTAAATGTTTATGGAGATTTAGGAAATATATTAATATTAAAACATAGAGCTGAAGCTCGTGGAATAAATGTAAATTTAATAAACCTCTCTCTTAATGAACCTTTCATTAAAGAAAATTACGATATAGTATTCTTTGGTGGTGGTCAAGATTATGAGCAATCTATAGTTTCAAAAGATTTAATAGATCATAAAAAAGAAGCTATAAAAAATTATATTGAAGAGGATGGAGTTTTTCTTGCAATCTGTGGTGGTTATCAACTTCTTGGTAAATACTACACAACAGGTAATGGAGAAAAGCTTAATGGACTTGATATATTAAATATATATACAGAAGCTGGAGACACTCGCTTTATAGGAAATACTTCTATATTTAATGAAGAGTATAATGAAACTTATGTAGGTTTTGAAAACCATTCTGGTAGAACTTATATAAATAACTTAAAACCTCTTGGCAAATGTATTAACGGATATGGAAATAATGGTAGTGATGGTTATGAAGGTTGTATTTATAAAAACACTTTTGGTACATACTTTCATGGACCTATTTTATCAAAAAATCCAGAATTAGCAGATAGATTAATAACTCTTGCTTTATCTAAAAAAGATTCTAGTTTTTCTTTAAAACCTTTAGATGATACTTTAGAATTAAAAGCTAAAGAAACTATTATAAATATGCTAAAATCTAAATAATATTTAAATAAAGGTATTTATCAAAATTTTTATGATAAATACCTTTTTAATTTCAATTTCTATTTATCACTCTATTTTTTACAAGATAATTAAATTCATAAGAATTCATCTCTGATATTTTTTTGAACACATATCCTCTATCCTTATAGAACCTTATAATTTCAGGTAAAGCTTTTGGAGTTGACTTTTTAACTTCTGAATCATGAAAAAGAATAACTCCAATATTCCAATACTCTCCTGTTCTTTTTATATTGCTTACTATAGTGTCTTGTGGAACTAAAAATGCTGAAGCATCTTGAGAACTTACATTCCAGTCTATATAATTCGTATCGTCTTTTAATAAAGATTGTTTTATGTCATCTAAAACAGATTTTTTAGATACTTGGTTGTCTGACCCACCAGGCATCCTTATGAATTTTCTATTTATTTTATCAAAGCTATTATCTGTTGTTTTATTTATAGAATTTATACAATTGTTTAAATCTGTCAAATAACTTTCTCTATCTTTATATATTTCCTTATAATTATGAGTAGTGCAATGAGGTAATATATCCATTTCACACGTTCTCATTTTTTTTATAGTATTAGGATGCGCTTTTAAATTACTTCCAATAACAAAAAAACTTGCTTTAACCTTCTCTTCTTCTAATATTTCTAAAATTTTATTTGTATTTTTATAAGATGGTCCATCATCAAATGTTAAAAAAATTACTTTTTTATGTATGATTTCAGATTCTAAAGTTTTTGTTGCTTTAATATTTTCATAAATTTGATTTTCTCTATTATTAGGGTAAATCTTGAATATTTTTTCAATATTTTCTCCTTTTATGAATACTACAGAAAATATAAATATAAAAAAAATACTAAATATAAATAAATAAAAAATTTTTTTCACAGCCTCACTTCCTAACGCTATATTTTATACTATTACTTTATGTAAAAAATCTTAAAGTATAGCAGTTAATTATTGTAATATTGCTTTCTCTTTAAATTTAAATAATTTTTGTATATATACACAAAATAAAATGTACTTTTAAAATTTATTTTAGGATGTGAAAATAATGAAACAATGGGATAAGTTAAATTTAGTTATCAGTAAATGTTTAGGTGATTCTCCCTGTAGATATGATGGTCAAAAATCACCTTGCTCTATCGTAAAAGAATTAAAACCTTTTGCAAATATAATAGAAGTTTGTCCAGAACAAGAAATAGGCCTTCCAACCCCTAGAGAATCCATACGACTTTTAGCAGAAAATAATTCTATAAAACTTATTGAGCCTATAAGCAAAAAAGATTTGACCCCTTTAATGTCTGAGTTTGCAGAAGAATTTTTTACTTCTTTAGATTTAAAAAATATTACTGGATTTATTCTTAAAAGTCGCTCTCCATCTTGTGGATTAAAAGACGTTAAAATTTATAATTCAACAGTTAAAGGTGCTTCTTTTGAAAAAGGAAAAGGAGTATTTGCAGAGGCTCTTTATAAGAAATTTCCTAATGCAATTATAGAAGAAGATGGCAGAATTAAAAATTTTTCTATAAGAGAACATTTTCTAACTAGATTATTTACTTTAAGTAGCTTTAAAAAGGCTAAAAATGAAAATAAATTTTCTTCTCTTTTAAAATTTCATACTTTAAATAAACTACTATTTAAATCATATAACCAAGTTATACAAAAAACTTTAGGAGGACTAGTTGCTAATCATGAAGATTTACCTTTATCTAAAGTATTTAAACTTTATGAAGAAAATTTACTAAGACTGATGATTAAAGCTCCTTCATATAAAAGAAATATTAATGTTTTAAATCATAGCTTGGGTTACTTTGAAGAATTACCAACTAAAGAAAAAGATTTTTTTTACGAGATATTAAATAAATATAGAAATGGAAAAGTCCCTTTAAGTGTTCCAAAAATACTTTTAAAATCTTATGCTATAAGATTTTCAAATAATTATCTTTTATCTCAAACATTTTTAGAACCTTATCCAGAAGAATTAATGAATTTATCTGACTCTGGAAAAGGTGTTGTTAGGTAATTATTTTTAGGAATAACTCCATTCAAAATAAAACCTTTTAAATAAAATTATGTTAATTATATATTGCTTAGTTGTTATACATTTGTTAAAATGATATACTTTAAACTATAAATAAAATTTAACGGGAGAGATGAATTTTGAAACGCAAACCATTAATTACAACATTATTACTTGCATTTTCATTTTCAGTTTTTTCACCAATAGCTAGTATAGCAAAAGCGGAAGAATTACCAAAAATACCTTCAACTGAATCTGCTATAACTATGGATTATGAAACAGGTGAAATAATTTATGCTAAAAACGCAGATGAAAAAAGATATCCAGCAAGTACTACTAAACTTTTAACTGGATTACTTTTTGCTGAAAATAAACAAAAAACTGATAAGATTGCTTACAGTGAAGAAGCAAAAAAACAACCACAATATTCATTAAATACAAACTTTAAACCTCAACCAGTAGGCTCTACAATGACTGCTGATGATGTTATGAAGGCTTTACTTCTATATTCAGCTAATGATGCTGCTTATATGGTAGCTGATGCTGTTTCTGGAAACTCAAAAGCCTTTTCAGATTTAATGAATAAAAAAGCTAAAGAAATTGGAATGAATAATTCTCATTTCATAACACCAAATGGACTTCATAATCCTGACCATTACTCAACAGCATATGACCTTACTATTTTAGGTAGAGATGCCTTTAAGAATCCTTGGGAAAGAGAAGTAATGGAAACTAAAAAATCTAGGATAATACTTGGTGATGGCTCTATAATATACATAGAAAACAGAAACTTAGGACTTGGAATAGATGGAAATCTTGGTGGAAAGACGGGAACTACAACAGAAGCTGGACATTGTCTTGTTGCTGTTTATGAAAGAAATGGTAAAAAAATCGTTGGTACAGTTTTAAATGCACCAAGAGATAACAAAACTGTTTTTGAGCAAATGAATAAAATAATGGATTATAGTTATTCTGCAAAAAGAGTTCCTATTTATAAAACAGGCTATCAAGTTAAAAAAATTGATTTAAAATATAAACCTTTTGGTTTCTTTGGGCCAGAAAAAACAATTCAAGTACCTTTAGATTTAACAGAAGATGTAATGGCTTATGATAATCCTATAAATAAGGAAGCTACTAAGTTAGATGTAGCAACAACAAATGTTAGTGCTTGGAAACTTGCAACTCATAACGATATGCTAAAACTAACTGTAAAAGAAAGAATTTATCATAAAAATTACAACTTAAAAGCTAATATTTCTATATGGACATTAATTAAAGCAAATTTAGTTATATATGTAATTTCATTAGTTGTAATAGTAGCTATAGTTGTCTTAATAATATTAATAATAAATCTTATTAAAAAAGGTAGAAGTAGAAAACGTAGTGGCATGAGATTTAGATAATCAATAAAACTCCTTAAAATCAAGGAGTTTTATTATTTTGTTGAAATTTATTTCTTAAAATGATATAAGAATATGTATGTATAATAAAAAGTGGGAGGAAAATAAAATGGAAAAACAAAGTTTTAAAGGAAGCGCTATATTAAACCCAGTGCCGGCAGTTCTTGTTACTTGTAAAAACAACCTAGGAAAGACTAATGTTTTAACTATTGGATGGTGTTCCACAGTATGTACAAAACCACCAATGATAGGAATATCTATAAGACCTGAAAGATTATCTTACGAATATATAAAAGAAACTATGGAGTTTACTGTAAACTTACCTTCAGCTAATCTTACTAAAGCTGTTGATTACTGTGGTGTAAGGTCAGGAAATCAAGTTGATAAAATAAAAGAAATGGGATTTACCTTAGGAGAAGATGAAGTTTTTACTACTCCATATATAAAAGAATGTCCTGTAAACATTCAATGTAAAGTTAAACAAATCATACCTCTTGGAACTCATGATTTATTTATTGGCGAAGTTGTTGGTTCCTTAGTAAATGAAAATCTTATTGATGAACAAGGAAAAATACATTTTGAATTAGCTAATTTAATTGCTTATTGCCACGGAGAATACTACCCACTTCCACAAAAACCAATAGGCAAATTTGGCTACTCTGTTCAAAAGAAAACAACTACGAAAAAAGTTAATTCTTTAAAAAAAGTTAATTCTTTAAAAAATAAGCCTAAAAAAAAGTCAGTTAAAAAAAGAAAATAGCAGAGTATAATGTATGTTGTAAGTTAATTTTATAAAAATCTAGCTAAACCTTATAATCAAAGGTTTATTTTAAATATAAAAAGACTGTATATTGTAAATTAATATTTTAACAATATACAGTCCTATGTATTTTTAGAATCTAAAAATTAGCTTGCCTGTGCATTCTCAAGAGTAACTTGAGATTTATTTTTATAAGATTTAAACATACTAATAGCTGTATAGAATATAACTATAACTACTAACCAACTTAATATGTTTAATGGTAAGCTCTTTACTAATGTAGCAGCTATAAATACTCCAACTGATCCTAAAATAGCTATTGCTACTGATGCCTTAACATCATAAGCGCCCTTTTTAACAAACTTAATTGAAGCAGATGGCATTAAGAATGCACACGAACCCATCATTATTGGGAAAGCAATCTTAGGACTCATACCAAGTGCAAACACTAAAGCCATACATGGTGCATAAAGACCAATACCAGCTGTCATTAAGGCCCCTAATATAAAGTTAATAATAACGGCTATTACAAGTTTTACCCCTGTAAGACCTGTAGCAGTACCACCTACTGGCATTAATTTTAATTGAGATGCAAGCATTACAAATGCAACTATTGTAAGCGAAACTCCCATTAGTAACTGAATTTTTTTCTCATCAAGTTTTGCAACAATTCCAGCACCTATAGTAGCTCCTATTGATGCTGCTGCAAGCATTGATATTAAGGTAATCGGTTCAACTTTTATATCCTTTATAAATATAAAAGCCTCAACTACAACAGGAATTGTGCATGATACATTTAAAGTTCCTGGTATAATTCTATCCTTTGTTATTTTAAGACCTTTTAATAAAGCCGTTAATGGTGCAAAAGCACCTATTCCTAGAGTGTCAAAGAAGTTAACTACAAATCCTGAAACACCAGCAAGAGCAAAACTTCCTTCACCTAATCTATTTTCACTTTTAGCTTTTAATGCATCTTTAATAAATACAACTGCAAACCAAAGTGTAAATAATGCTAATATCCCTAGTATTACCTTAGTTAGCATATTTTCCATTGTGTTATCCTCCAATAACTATTAATTTATTTAAAATAGTTATTATCCTAAGTTAAATCCATATTTAACAGGGTCATTATCATCAAATACAAGATGGTTGAATCCTGTGATGTATGCACTTCCTGTTATTTCTGGAATAATACCTGAATAATCTCCTATATTAGTTTCACCAAGTACTCTTCCTCTAAACATTGTTCCTAGTATACTCTCATATACAAACTCTTCACCTATTTTTAACTCACCTTTAGCAAATAATGTAGCCATTTTAGCACTTGTACCAGTTCCACAAGGTGATCTATCTACTTGACCTTCTCCAAATACAACTACGTTTTGATATGTTGCAGCTTTATTTTTAGCTGGTCCATAAATTTCTACTAAGTCTACAGTTTTAATATGTGATAAAGTTGGGTGTTTTATTTCTATTGTTTCATTTATGATATCTCTTATTTTTAATCCAACATCAGTAAGTCTAGTTATGTTTTCTGGGCAAATTTCTAAATCTAAATCTTCTGAGTTTACTATAGCAAAGAAACTTCCGCCAAATGATATATCAATTTTTACTTTTCCAATGTTTGGAACTTCTATTTCTACATCTCTTTTATAAAGGAATGCAGGAACGTTAACAACTGATACTTCTTCAGCTTTTCCTTCTTTAACTTTAACCTTAGCTTTTATAAGTCCAGCTGGAACATCTAAAAGTAAATCTGTATATGGCTCTTTAACTTCTACCATTCCAGTTTCAACAGCTACTGTTGCAGCTCCTATTGAACCATGACCACACATATTTAAGTATCCGCCACCGTCCATGAAAATTACACCAAGGTCAGCTTCTTTTCTAGTTGGTTGAGTGATTATAGCACCAAACATGTCCTTGTGGCCTCTTGGCTCATGCATTATAGCAGTTCTTATTTCATCTAATTTTTCTTCTAAATATTCCTTTTTCTCTGGCATTGTGTCTCCCTTTATACAAGGAATTCCACCTGTTATTATTCTTGTAGGTTCTCCCATTGTATGAGAATCTACTGCTTCAATTAATCTTGAAAAATTCATTTTTTATTCCTCCACACTCTTATTTCTTTTAATCTTTAATTTTAATAAAGCCAAAGCTTTTTTAGCATCTTTATGTGTAAGATTGTTCTCTCCTACAACTTCTGTTTCAATCCCTAAAGGATTTTTATTAAAATCAACTATAGTGTCCATATATTTATTAGTAACTACAAACTTTGCTTGATTGCCTATAAAACTTAAGCCAACAACTGGAATATCCTTTTCTCCTATTTCTTCAATTGTATGTGCAAAGTCAACATGACTATTTCCCCATCCATCTAAGGAAATTAAAACTCCCTCGGCTCTCATAGCTTGTGCTAATGTTGCTACTCTCTCACCAACAAAATACTTTTCAGCATTTCCTTGTGGTGTTCCAACTAACATTATTCCTAATAAATCAATATCATTATCACTAGATACCACATCTAATAATGGATCTCTAAAGTGATGCAGTGTAGTTTCCTTTGTTGAAGGTCCTATACCCATTTTCTTCACCTCTTAAAAAAATATTTTTAATGCATTGCTCTTATGGCACCATCTCGATATTCATTAGGCGTTAAAACAATAGGTATATTACCCATATCTATTATTGATTTTCCATCTATAACCCCACAAGGTTCCTTTGGAAATACTGTGGTATCATACATTGCACCTTGTCCTGCAACTTGTTTTACTATTAAGACCTTTTTTCCCTTGGGATTTACCTCATTATAATATTCGTGTCTTTCATCATATAATCTAGGGTTTAACATTTTGATATAATTTCTTATCTCATTAGTTATTAAATCACTAAGTCTATGTACTTCAGTAATTGCTTTTCTTTGAGCGGTCATATTTTCTTTTAAGATAACATCTATATGGATAATTATGTCTTTATCACTAGGTGTACCTGCTCTATTAAAAACAACTTGTTCACTTAGAATACCCTCTGAAGATCCAAATTCAGCAGCTTGTACGCCTTTTTCATCTGCTCCTGTAAGCATAACAATTGTTCCTGTAAGTGTATGAGTTATTCCCTCACCTATCTTCCCTAATACTTTAGTTGCTATAGGATAAAAGTCCATTATTGAATTTACCAAAACTTTTCTTTCTAAAGGATTTATTATCTTAACCTTTACATTTTTTATAAAGTCTTTATTAAATTCCTGTCTATATAAATCTTCTCTTAAATATAAAGTTTTATCTTCAATATAAGTTCTATTTAAAAACTCAACTTTATTCATATGAAAACATTTAATTGTAAGTTTATCTAGTTTCTTTATATTATCCATACTATCACCTACTAAAAAATTTAAAAAACAACTCTAACTTTAAAGTTTACAAAGTCCGACCCCCAAAAGGAGATCGGATTATTTGTATTAAACCTTAGCTGCGTACTCGTAAGGTAATGGTACAATAGTACCTGGAGTAGTTATTTCAACTAATTGCTCTAATGTATCTTTTAATATTGCTGTTTGCATTTCTATGTTATGTGGCTCTCCTGCATTGGCACCCATAGGTACTAATGGAGCAACTGATCTTGGTGTTCCAGTTTGTCTAACAACTGGAGGTAATGCAGCTATAACTATTGTAGGAATCCCCGATTCCTCTATCGCTCTCTGTACTAAAACAGCTGAACGGTGACAAGTTCCTCAGCCAGCAGTTAAAACAACAGCATCTACGCCTTCTTCTTTTAGAATCTTTGCGATAGCTGGACCTGTTTCATGAGTGAATTTTTCTTGGTTTCCACCACCACCCATGAATCCAACATGAGTTGGCGCAACTTCTTTTATAAATCCTTCTTTTGCAAGTTCTCTTAATCTATCGATTGGGAACATACAGTTGATGTCCTTGTTAACATCTGAGTTATCATATCCACCATGTGATACCATAAGCTCTTCTGTAGGAGCATCTCCAGGTATTAATCTATATGTGAAATCTCCTGCTAAATTAAATCTCTTATCACTTTTTAAGTGAACTCCAGCAGCTGTAGCAATTGCAACCTTCATTTCGCTTAAAGGTTTTGTTACAGGAGCCCAAACTGGAGCAGGAGTTATAGGTACAAATATTTCTGATTGTAAGCCTTTAACAACTTTATCCATTTTAAATTCCTCTCTTTCTTTTTTCTAAATTACTTACGTATTTTTCGTTAACCTCTGATGATATGATCTCTGGAAAACTCATATTAAAAGCAACCTCTTGACCAATCTCTAAAGGATAATCCGTTATAAGCATTCTCATTGGAACCTTTAAATATCCAAGTCTGCCTTTAAGATCCATACCAACAGCACCATCTGATACTTCAACTACGATGCCTTCCATTTTAATTATCTTATCACCATACTTCATAGGTGCATCTCCTTTAATTAACAAAAATTATTTTGTAGAGTATTTTTCTAATCTCTTTTGACTCATTGGGATAGATGTTTCATTTAATGCTCTATCTATTTTAACACTGCAAGCATTTTCTATTGCTTCTAGGTTATTTTCTTTAACGTTAGCATTCCATTTTCTTTCAGCTTTCTTAACGTCTTCTTCAACTATAGCAGCTTTAAGCATTTCTAAAGCTCTCATTGCATCTTCTTTACATAAAGTGTTGCAACCTAAAACTTCGTTTTCTATTCCAGCTTCTGATTTGTTGTTATCAACCATGTACTTCATGTACTTGTTACCAACAACTAAAGCACCTTGAACTGCACAGAATGACATTCCAACACATGGAACTCCTCTCATTCCTATTTGCTCAATATGTGATGCAAAATCAATGTGGTTATTTCCAAATCCTTCAGTTGTTACGATAGCACCTTCTACATCCATAAACTCTATCATCATACCAAGTCTTTCAGATACATAGAACTTCTCAGCATTTATTTGAGGTGAACCAACAAATATAACACCAGCTAAATCTATGTTTTCATCATTCATAGCTTCTATTACTAGAGGCTCTCTGAAGTAGTGTCTTGAACACTCTTTTGATGCAGGTCCTATGCAAGTTAATGCGTGAATTCCTCCATCTAATACTTCAAGTGGTGAAAGCATTACAGGTACGTTTCCTAAGTCAACGTTTGGCTTTCCACCCAATACTCCAACTGGCTCCATTGGTAAGATTAAGTTGTCGTGCATAGCACCTTGTCCCATTATTTCTTTAACTATAACAACTTTTTTCTTTCCAGGTCTTCTGTATTCTTTTAATTCTTCTGTGTCAACTATTAATGACTCATCAGCTTTTTTAAGAGCTTCTCTGATTTCTTGAGTTATGAAATCTGTAGCAGTATGTGCAGCTAGTGGACCTGGTCTTTCCATGTTAGTTCCTCTAGTTATAACAACCTCAGTTTTAATGAAGATTTCACCCTTATCTGGAGCACTTGGTCTGTTCCACATGATGTTTTCCTCAAGAATACCTTCTGATGAACCAAACTCTCCAATTTGAACTCCATCTTCATCAGTACCAGTTACCATTACGATAACTCCATCTATAACTCTTGTAATACCTGTTCCAACTTTACAATCTTTTTCCTTAGTTGCAATTGGTTGAACGTCCATTATAGTTTCTGAATAAGTGTTATACTTATCTGGAGTTATAATGTCTATTTTTATTGAATGAACTAATTCACTAACCTTTACAGCATCTTCACATACATTTTCTCTTATATATAAAGTTTTACCTTCTATTTTAGTTTCTGGTCCAAACTTAACTTCTTTAATTTCGAAGTGTTTTTTAACTAATTCTCTTACCACTCTTGGCTCTTTAACTTCAGCTATAACTTTTTCTACTATTTTAGCTTCTTCTTTTTTAGCAGCTACTGGAGTAGCCTTAGCTTCAACTGCTTTAGTTGAAGTTTTAGTTGGAACATTTAAGTTAAGAGGTACTTCAATATCTATACCCTTACCTTCAGCAATCTTAATCTTAAGAACTGCTCCGTCTATGCTTGATACAACTTCATTCTCATTGCTCATTACAGTACTCTCCTCATATCCTTTAATTATACTTGTAGTTATAGGAGTTAAAGCAGGTTCATCAACAGTTAATGTCTCACCAATTGCTTGTCCTACTGTTAAAACTTCTCCCTCTAAACTAACAAGTAATGAATCTTCTAATTGCTCAAAATACATTGGATTTTCTAAATCCTCAAGAGTTATAACATCTCCTGCTTTTTTATTGTATTTTAAAACAGCTTTAGCATTTTCATCTATTTCAACTTCTAATGCTTTTTCTTCTTTAACTTCTTCTGCCTTTTTAACACCTTCTAATAAATCAGGAGTTAATGGAGTTAATGAATCTATAGTTTTAAGTAATTTAGCTCCTATAACTTCACCAACTTTAAAACAATCACTTGGTATAGTTAAAAGACCTGAATCAACTAAATCTGGAAATATATCTGGATCTTCTAAGTTTTCTGCTGATATAATTGTTCCCTCTTCAGTTCTACAACAAACTATAGCATGTTCATTTTTTAACTCTTCTGCATGTTCTGCGCTCATTGACATAAAAAGTACCTCCTTATTCTATTTCTAATCTTCTTGTTAACTTATGGTCAACAGTTCTAAATATATGATCCGTATGATGATATACAGCAATCCCCATCTTTGGTGCACAATTCATTACAGTATTTGTGCAATCGCTACAGTTAGAAATTAAAATTCTCTCTGCACCCATTTTCTTTAGCTGTAAAACTACAGCTGTTTGACCCGGTCAGTCACCAGGTGTTTTACATTTTAAAGCACCTTTAACATGATCAATGTTCTTACACTCAACTGCACCTACAATGTTTGAATTCATTTTAGATGCGATATCTCTTAATCTATCTTCATTTGCACCACAAGCACAAACTAATAAACCAAGTTTTCCAGTAAACTCTGGAAGTTTAATTGTTGCAATAGCACCACCTGAAGTTTTTGTTACCTCTGCACCTTTAAGTTCTATTGCTGAACCTGTATATGGTCCACCTAAAACTACTTCTCCATACTCCCCATCAATACCACCAGCTTTTTCTATAAGCTCTGAAATCTTAGTTCCAACAGGTACTTGAAAAAATACTTTTGTATCTTTACCACTTTTTAATTTTCCAGCAACTGAAAAATCCTTATCTATAACTGGCTTGCCTTCTTCAACAGCTCTAGTTATATTAGCTAATGTTTCTGTATTTAAAACTACACACTTAGCTTCAAGTGGCAGTTGAGTTGGCTCAAGCCAAGTTCCAAATATTCCATGAATTAAAGCTCTTTCTTCTCCCATTGGGTATAAGTCTTGAAGTTCTTTAATTTTTATATCAGAAACTCCTGCTAATGCTTTCTTTAAAGATTCAATAGCTAATTTATTCTTAGCCTTTACTCCTATATAAGCTTCTTTAGCACAAGTTGCTTTCATAGCATATCTTATCCCTTTAATTACTATTTCAGAATTTTCTTCAAGTAACTTTATATTATGTTTTAATAATGGTTCACATTCAACACAGTTAGCAACTATATATCCATCTGGAATTTCTGCTTTAAGTTTTACATGAGTTGGGAATCCAGCACCACCAGCACCAACTATTCCTGCTTCAAAAACTGTATCTACTATTGAATCACATGCTGTAATCTTTATGTAATCTGAATCTTGATTTGCTATTCTATCTATTATTATTTCTGTTTCTGTTATTTCTTTAACTTTTCCAGTAACACTTGTGTGTATCTTAGCGCCTAATCCTTTATTAGGATTTGCAATACACTGTCCTCTTTTAACTTCTTCCCCTACTTTAACAATTGGTTCACAAGGTGCACCTACATGCATTTTTAGAGGAAATTTATATAAATTATTCATTTAATCACCTCCTGTTACCTTACACTTATATTAATAGCAAGTATCGTGCCAAAATTAGTTTCTTAATAAAAAAAAATTTATTTATTGAAAAACACTATAGTTAGAGCGTATTCTAATAGAAATTTGAAATAATAAAATTCATCACATTACGTCAAATTTTTGACAATTAAATTTAAGATTTTTGTGTTATTTTTAATAAAACTGTTTTATAATCCTTGTTTTTATAATATGTCTAAAATTGAACACCATTGTCAAATTATTGACACATAGAATCTAAAAAACCATAATGTTTTAATTTATAATATAAAGTAGTTCTTTTTATATTTAAAATATCTGCTGCCTTTGCTTTGTTTCCACTTGCTTTTTCCATAGCTTTTTTTATTAGTTTGTATTCTAAATTATCTATTTGCTTTTCTAAATCCAATTCATCTATAAATTCTTTATCCAAAGCGATTTCATCTTCATCTACTAAATCTAATATATACTTTGGTATATTTTTTTTAGTTATTACACCATCAATAGATAAGATGACCATTCTTTGTATTATGTTTTTAAGCTCACGAACATTTCCTTCCCATTTATAATCACATAAAATATCATAAGCATCATCTTCTATCTTTGTTATATCTATATTTTCTTTTTTAGAAACTTCTTTTATAAAATAATCTATAAGTTCTCTAACATCTCCTTCTCTTTCCCTTAAAGGAGGTAGTTCAACTTGCACAACTGCTAATCTATAAAACAAATCTTCTCTAAACTCTTTATTTTTTATAGCCTCTCTTAAATTTTTATTTGTAGCTGCTATAATTCTAGTATTAGTTTGTATTGGCTTTTCACTACCCAACCTATAAATAACACCATCTTGTAAAACTCTTAAAAGTTTGCTTTGCATGCCTATTGGCATATCCCCTATTTCATCTAAAAATAAAGTTCCATTATCTGCAAACTCAAACATTCCTTTTTTACCTTTTTTAATAGCACCTGTAAATGCACCTTCTACATATCCAAAAAGTTCACTTTCTAATAAATTTTCTGGAATAGCACTACAATTTACAGCTATAAAAGGACCTTTTCTTCCGCTAGACTCATGAATTTCTTTTGCAAAAACTTCTTTTCCAGTGCCACTTTCACCTATAATAAGAACAGATGCAGAAGTTGATGCTACTTTTTGAGAAAGGTTTATTGCATCCATTAATTTTTTACTTTTTCCTACTATATTAAGAAACTTATAGTTATTAGCAAATTCCCTACTATAAGCCTTGCTTAACATTTCAACTTTTTCATTAGCTGATTCTAATTTTTTAGAAAGAGCCTCTACTTCCGTAACATCTCTATCAGTAGATACCACTGCTACCAACTCATTATTTACATCAAAAATAGGCACAGCACTTAATATTACAAACTTCCCATCAATAGGTTCATGTTTTACATTTTCAATTGCTACCTTTTCTTTTAAAACCTTTAATATAATTGGATTATTAAAATGAGTTTCTATAGGCTTGTTTATTACCTCTCCTGCATTAATGTTATATAGCTTTTCTGCACTTTTATTAAAATATAAAACTTGTCCATCTTTATCAGAAATACATATAGCTTCATGAATGTTATCTAATATATTCATTTGAAGCTCTAACATTTTATGAATATCTAAATAAAAAGAATCTCTTAAATTATTTGAAGTTAAAATTCCAATAATTTTTCCATCCTTAATAACAGGTACTCTACCAATATTATTTTTAATCATTAAGTCTCTTGCTAAGATTAAACTTATTTTATAATCTATTGTGATTATGTCTTTAATCATATGCTTTTCAATCTTATCATCTTTAAAGGTTTCTATATCATCTATCTTCGCTATGTCTGACCTTGTAAATATTCCATCTACATGTCCACTGTCTTTTAAAATCAAAACTTCATCTATATTGTTAGAAACAATCCTATTGATAACGGCTCTTAGTTTTTCCGTTTTTTTAACTGTTAAAAATTCCTTGTTCATTATATTTTCTACAGTATATAGTAAGTTATTTAAGTCCATATTTTCTGATTTATAAATATTAAAATAACGCTTTAAAGGTTTACTTAATATTTTGCCTATTAAGTAGTATTTATTTAAATTTTAAAATTTATAATTTAAATAATCTCTTAATACTAAATCAGTAATTCACCTACCTTTCTTTTAATCATTTGTATATTATTGTAGTTATTTTAAAATATACCCTATGATACTACTATAACACATTTAAAATATGAAAATTTATCCTATTATTAATATCGAAATAAAGTTTTTTTAATAAAATTTTTCTCTTTCAAATATAAAAATAAACCTTATAAAATATATTTTTTAGATATATCTTATAAGGTTTATAATCTTACTCAATTATATTACTTATTTTTTTATCTTTATACTTATCATAAGCAAATATTAATGCTACAAGTATTATTCCAATTAAAGCATGTCCATATTGTTCTGCCTTTAAACAAAATATAATAAACATACCAAATCCACCCATAATAGAGCCAATAACTCTTTGCATTCTTTTCTCTACCTTTTCCATTATAAAATTTCTCTCCTCACTTCAGTTACTCTTAATATTTTTTATTTATTTTACTTTAATCATAACATAAAGCAATTGCAAAAATTTAATTATATGGACTATTTTAAATTAAGTTTATGAATTAAAAAGTTGTATTAGCAATTTATTTTTCTACTCCCTTATTTTCTTTAATGTAAAATAAAACTCTACACTATTTTGTTTGCTTCTAACTCCATATTCACTCTCATGTAGTTCTAATATTCTTTTTACTATTGATAATCCTAAGCCTGTACCTCCAAATTTTTTGTTTCTGGATTTTTCTTTTCTATAAAAAGCATCCCAAATATTTTCTAACTCTTCTTTATTTAAAGTAACTCCAAAGTTTTCTACATGAAATAAATATTGATTTGTATCTTCTAATAAGTCTATTGATACATGAATATCCCCACCATCTGGAGTATATTTTATGGCATTAGTTAATAAATTAGTTACTACTTGATTTATTCTTTTTTCATCTCCAAACACTATAACTTCATCTTCCTCTTTAAATGTTAGGTTTAAATTTTTTTCTCTTATCATAGAATTTAACTTATCTTTTTCTTTTAAAAAAACATAATATAAATCAAATGGAGCTTCATTTAATTTAAAGTTTGCAGACTCTAATTTTGAAACCTCTAACATTTCTTTTACTAAATCATTCATTGTATTAGTTTCTTCAAGTATATCATCATACATTTCTGTAGAATACATACCACTTTTTATTCCATTAATACTTCCTTGAATGATTGTAATTGGAGTTTTAAGTTCATGAGATATATTTGCAATTAATTCCTTACGTTTATCTTCTTCTATGCTTTTAATTTTCATATCTTCTTTTAATTTAATATTTGCATCTTTAAGCTCACCTAAACTTTTTTCTAAGTTTTCTGAAATTGAGTTTAAAGATGCCCCCAGTTCTCCAATTTCATCTTCTCTGTTAACTTTGTATTTATGCTTAAAATTACATTCTGAAATACTCTTAGCAACCTTACTCATTTCAACTAAAGGCTTAGTTAGAAATTTAGAGTATATTAAAGAAATTACTATAACTAAAATTAATGCTATTAAAAATATAGTAATATAAAATCTATTCATTGTTCCAATTACTTCATTTACTTCCGCAATATGGGTTATAGATATAACATACCCATTATGGAAAGCTTTGCTACTATATAAAATCTCACTATCACCATTGTTTTTAACTATTGAACTATAAGTAGTATTATTAATAATATTGTTTGCTTCTTTACTATTTAAAATTAAATCTGTATTATAAGTAGACATATTTTCATTTTGTTTAACTACCTTTTCTGCTTGTCCTTCAATATAAACCTCTTCTCCTGTTGGAGTTAAGTTAACTGATTGTGTTGTTTGTGAGCTGTTTATATTTTCATTTGGAATTGTTTCATAATACATTTTTAATTCTACATTATTAATAAAAACTTTTTTAGGAAATATATATCCGTACCTACCCTTAAATCCTATAAGCTTTATACTATCACCTTTCTTTA
>X256_Zander__coassemble_58_pt1 | contig 22566 bp, 23 predicted proteins | sample X256_Zander__metabat2_high_PE_003 | metagenome-assembled genome bin X256_Zander | reverse complement strand
AATCAGACGAAACATTAAAGTCAGAATTAAAGAAAGCTGGTTTCTTAACAAGAGATCCAAGAATGAAAGAAAGAAAGAAATACGGTCTTAAGAAAGCTAGAAAATCATCACAGTTCTCAAAGAGATAATATTTTACTTTTTTTCACAAGGAGGAATTTTCCTCCTTTTTTTATGAATTTTATTTTATAAAGTATATATATATGTTCTAAAAAAGAATTTACATTTAAACTTTTAACTACTATAACTTAAAAGTCATATAAGCGTGAATTTAAAAATGTAGATTTATTATTAGAACTTATATATTGATAAAGATTCTAAATTTAAAAATATAAAGGTTTATTTAAAAGTATAGTTTAATATATATAGGGTTTTTAACTTAAAAATTAAGTTATAAATATAACTACTATATAAATTAAGCAAATAAGTTAAGTTTTTACTTTAAAATCCTATAATCACTAATTAATTTTAAAAAATAAACTCGTATCTTGAAAATTAAAGATAGTATATACATGTAAGTAAGCCTTATTATGGACTTGCTTTTATTTGCGTACAATCAAATACCATGTTTTAACAATTGAATAAACCTTAATTCAAATTTCTATAATTTATATATAAAAACTTTTTTGGAATATATAAAATTATTATATAAGTTCTAATAATAAAGCTACACTTTTATAACTTTTAAGTTAGAGTAGTTAAAAGTTAAAATGTAAATTCTTTTTTAGAACATATATTATAATGATTATAAAAGGGGAATGAAGTATGAAACATAAAGGTACAAAAAGATTAGAAACTACTAATTTAATTTTAAGAAAATTTAAATTAGTAGATGCAAAAGCAATGTATAATAATTGGGCTAGTGATTTAGATGTTACTAAATTTCTTACTTGGAATTCACATAATAATATTGAAGTTTCTAAAAGTGTTATAGCAAATTAGATAGATGAATATAAAAATAAAAATTTTTATCAATGGGCTATTATCTTAAAATTTAACGGAGATGAACCTATTGGAAGTATAAGTATTGTACATCAAGACGAAAGAGTAGGATTGGTGCACATTGGATACTGTATAGGAAAAAGATGGTGGAATAAAGGAATTACTTCAGAAGCATTAAATGAATTAATTAAATATTTCTTTGAAGAGGTTCAAGTAAATCGTATTGAATCAAGACATGATCCTTTAAATAAAAATTCTGGAAAAGTAATGATAAAATGTGGCATGAAATATGAAGGTATTATGAGAAAAGCATATATTAATAATCAAGGAATTTGTGACTGCTCTATGTATGCATTGCTTTTAGTAACTATAGATTTAATGTTAAAATTTACGTTGAAATAAAAATGTAATATTAAAATTAGGTTAAATTTTATGCTTTAATATTAACAATGAATAGCTTTTATTGTAAACTAAATGCGTATTAAATTTCATAATATATAAATTTAAATAAATTACAAATTTTTATATTGGAGGAAATAATTTTGAATTTAACAAATACGCTTATTCAACTTATAGGAGGATTAGGATTATTTCTATATGGAACTAAGTTAATGGGAGAGGGATTGGAAAATTCAGCTGGAGATAAGTTAAAATCTATACTAGAAAAAGTTACAACTAATCCGTTATCAGCTGTAGCTGTTGGAGCTATAGTTACAGCTATAATTCAAAGTAGTAGCGCCACCACTGTTATGGTAGTTGGGTTTGTTAATGCTGGTTTAATGAATTTATTTCAAGCAGCAGGAATAATAATGGGTGCTAACATAGGAACTACAATAACAGCTCAATTGGTAGCATTTAAGCTAGATGGTATTGCACCTATATTTGTAGGAATAGGAACAGTTATAGTTTTATTTGCTAAAGGCAAGAAGAGAAAAGATCTTGGATATATAATCTTAGGATTCGGTATATTATTCATGGGTATGGGCCTTATGAGTGATGCAATGAAACCACTTGCAGAAACATCTCAATTTGAAAATTTAGTTTTAGCAGTACAAGGAAATTGGTTGTTAGGATTACTTACAGGTTTAGCATTAACTGCAATTGTACAAAGTTCATCAGCAACTACAGCTATACTTATAGCTTTAGCAACAAGTGGAAAAATAAATTTGCAAGTAGCAATTCCAATTTTATTTGGATGTAATATAGGAACTTGTATAACAGCTATGCTAGCTAGTGTGGGTACTAATAAAACTGCTCATAAAGCAGCAGCTATTCATTTAATATTTAATACTGTAGGTGCATTTATATTTATACCTTTTATACCTATAATATCAAAAGTAGCTATATCATTAAGTCCTACAGATACAGTAAGACAAGTAGCTAACGTCCATACTATATTTAATATTGCAAACACTTTATTAATGTTGCCTTTAATAAAATATTTAATTAAAATTGTTAATAAATTAATACCGGGTGAAGATGATATAGAACCTATAGGAACAAAATTTATTGATGATAGATTGCTTGAAACTCCAGTAATTGCAGCTGGTCAAGTAATAAAAGAAACTATAAGAATGGCTAGTAAAGCTAAAGTAAATTTAGAAATAGCTATGGAAGCATTTAATACAAGCAGTGAAAAGTTAGTAGAAAAAGTTTATGAAAATGAAAAGATGATAAACTTTTTGGAAGAAGAAATAACTAACTATTTAGTTAAGTTATCTAAATGTGAGTTATCAGATAAAGAACAAAGTATTGTATCAGCAACTTTCTATATAGTTAATGATATAGAGCGTATAGGGGATCATGTTGAAAATATAGCTGATTTAACAACTCAAAGAATAGCTAAAAAAATTACTTATACAGAAGATGCTACAAAAGAAGTTATGAATATGTATGCTTACACTGAAAGTGCTTTACAAGTAGCTATAGAGTGTTATGAAAGTAGAGATGTTTTAAAAGCAGATACCGTTACTGAATTGGAACAAAAAATAGATTCAGTTCAAAAAGAATATAGAGAAAATCATATAAAAAGATTAAATCAAGGCAAATGCAATGCATATTCTGGAGCTATATTTATGGATTTATTAAGCAACTTTGAAAGAATAGGAGATCATGCAAATAATATAGCAGAAAGTGTTTCAGGTAGAAATCATTTATTTAATGTTCAATAGCAGTTTTTAAAGAAGTATAGGGTCTTCAGTTGGAAACTTAACTTATTGATTTAATTTATATTTGTAGTTATAATAAGCAAGTTATTGCATAACTTAACTTTTAAGATGAAAACCCTATAGATATAATCAAGATTTTTTATAGCTTTAGATGTGGAGTATTTTACGGAATTTATATAAATATACACTTTTACATTTTGGAATCCCAATAAGAATAATTTTAAAAATATAGGAAAAAATAAATTGAAAAACATTTTAGGAGGAGGTAGATTGTTGTAACAAAACTATAATGTAAGATATCTATGTTTTGGCAACAAATTTTTAGTATGAAAAAAATAAAAATTTTTATATGTTTTTTTCTTGGAATATTTTTATTCAATTTATGTCCTATAAAAGCAATGGCTACAAAATTACAAAGTAATAAAAGAATAATTTTAATAGATCCAGGTCACGGAGGCTTTGATGGTGGGGCTGTTTCTAAGAGTGGAACAATAGAGAAAGAAATTAATCTTGCTATTGGATTGATGTTAAAAGAAGAGTTAGTTGAAAGAGAATATAGAGTTTGTATGACTCGAGAAGATGATAAAGATTTAAATGAATCGGGAAAATCAATAAAAGAAAAGAAAGTACAAGATTTAATAAAAAGGGGTAACTTAAAAAAGGAAACTAATTGTAGTATGTTTATAAGTATTCATCAAAATATGTATCCTAAGAGTAGTTTATCAGGAGCTCAAGTTTGGTATTCAAATAATGATAAAAGTAAATTATTTTCAGAAGTATTACAAACTCATCTAAAAGAAGAATTAGATAACAATAATAAAAGATTACCTAAAGCTGCAATGGATAGTTATAGGGTATTAAGAGATAATTATGATGCTCCATGTGTTATTTTAGAATGTGGATTTTTATCAAATCCTGAAGAGGATAAAAAGTTAAGTAGTAAGGAATATCAAAAAAGTATGGCTACTACTATAGCAAATGCTATTGATGATTATTTTACTAAGGTAGATAGTTGGAATTAATAAATATTTATATTTTAATAAAAATTAGCCTATAAAAAATAATAAGAGTTATCCTAGATTCTCAAAAGTTATTCTTAATAATAAATTTTACTACTTAGAAATATTATTCATTTAAATGTAGAATATTTTCTTAGAATATATAAGTTCTGAAAGAGACTTTACATTATAAAACTATAAAACAGTTAAATTCTATTTATTGTGAAGATTAGTTTAAAAATATAATTTTAATAATGGAACATATATATAATTAGAAAAAATTTTTTAGGCATTTAATATTTGAGTAAAAATTCAAATATTAAATGCTTTTTTGATGATTTCACATATTTTACTTATTAAATTTAAGAGTTTGTAGAGTAAATTATGTTATAAGATTTAATATAAATTTACACTTAATTCAAAAACTTTACAAAAAAAAAAGAAATGATATAATAAGACATATTTTAAATATTTAGTAAAGAGAGGAAAATTATTATGAAGAAAAAAATAGCAATTATAATGATGAGTGCTTTAGTTATGACTGCAAGTATTGCAGCTAAAGCAGAAGCTAAAAGTTTTGGTATGAGTTTAGCCCCTAGCAATAGTTGGCGTTATTTAACTAATGCTGAAGATTGCAGAGATACAAAAGATAATGAAGGGATAAACTATGGATACATAAAACTTAATAAAATAAAAGATGCTAATTCATATTATGTAGTTGCAAAAGCTGTGAATTCTGATGGACAGAATAGATCATCTGAAGTTGTAGCTAAACAATATGGTGAACAACAAAAGATGAAGGAATATTCTATGTACACAGGACATTACTATTATTTAGATTTAAAAAATACTAACTATACTTCAAATTATGTTTGGACAAGCGGACAATTTGGATGGTATTAGAATCATTTAACATGTGTTTTGATTAATTGTATGTTTAGAAAGGACTTATAATATGTTTAAACAAGAAATGAAAAAAGCTTTTTTAAATAAGAAAATTATAATACTAACTATTGTATCATTTTTATTATTAGCTTTTTCAGCATATAAAGATTTAAAGGGATATATCTTTTTGGATTATAATGCTTCTGACATTCAAACATATGAAGCCCAAATAGCAATGAAACAAATGGTATATGATGCATTAAATAAATATAATATATGGACATCTTCAATGTCCATATATTCTTTATTTATGCCAATTTTAGTTACTATGTGTTATGCAACTTCATATTTTGATGATATAAATAGCAAATTTATAAAATTTATTAACTTTAGAACAAATCATAAAAAGTATATATTTATAAAATATGCTGTTAATGGAATAGTTGGGGGAGTTTCATTAGTTCTGCCACCATTACTTTATTTTATAATATTATCTATTTTTGGTCATGGAGATATATCTACCGCAACAGCTGCAATAGGAGGATTATTTGATAATGTTTTACATAAAAATCCATCAGTCTATTTATTAATATATTTTACAATACAATTTTTATTTGGGTTTACATATTCAACTATTGCTTTAACTGTATCTACATTAATAAAAAATAAAATTGCGATAATTTTAAGTCCTGTAGTATATTTTTTTGTTATGACATTTGTAGCTGAAAATTTAAATTTAAGATTTATGATGCCATCAAATGTAACACAATTTTGGGCAATATCAGGAGGAATATCGAAGAGCTCCATATTTTTGCAATTAATAATAAATACTATAGTATTTTCTATAATGTTTTTTGCTTTTTCAAGAAAGGAATGCATATATGAATAATTTGAAAAAATTGCAAAATATAATTAGATATAATTTTTTGCAATTTTTTAACGCTAAAATATTTATATCTTGCTTTTTAGTAGTATTATTAGCATCAACTATTATGATGAATAAAATTAATATTTATAAATGCAATATAAACGAAAATATTAATGTATGGGATTATGTTTTTAGAGTTATAACAAGTCCTTTTTTTTTAAGTTGGGTACTTTTACCTATTATGATTTTTATAACTTTTGATTCAATAAAAATCAGCAATATAAATAATAATATTTTACTTAGAGTCAAAACAAAAAATATATATATTTTAAGCAAATTTTTAGCAATATCTTTGATTATAATATTATTTTTAATTTCTTTATTTATAGGATTATTTATCATAGGTATGATTGAATCTAATTTTAATTTATCATTAAATTGGAGTAGCGCTATAAAGAATGAAAGTAATTTAGAGATACTTACTAATTTTCTATATGTTTCTAATTTTATTAGATATATTAATCCTATTATAGCTTCAATTTTGATATTACTACAATTCTTTTTAATTAGCATAATAATAGTGCTTTTTAGAGATTTTATATTTTATTGTTTTAAAAGTACAACTTCATCAATAATAATAACATTAATATATTTAGGATACAATTTTATGTATTTTGGGGCTATTCCTTATATTTCAACTGCTAATATAGCTATAATTTGGTTTCACAAATTCGATAATATGGAAGAAATAAAAACATTAATAGGAAGTACAAATAATGTTCAAACAATACAAGAATCTTTAATTATTTCAATATTATTGATAATGGTACTATTTTTTCTAAATATTAGAAAGGCAAAAAGAATAAATGCAGTATTTATTTAAGTTGATAAAAACAAATCTTAAATATAGTTTTAATTTAAAAGATATAATATTAATTATATCTTTTTCAATTGTGTATTCGATTTATGGATTAAATTTATTTAGAAATTTTGATAATAACATATCAATGGGAGATATATTTATAATACTATATGGAGGGGTCGATTATAAGTTATATAATATTCTTGATTATATAAGATTAATTGGATTTCAGATAGTTTTGATATATCCTATATTAAAATGGATTTATACTGAATTTGAAGAAAAAGTTAGTTTAACATTATTTAGAATTAAGAATTATTCTTTTTGGATTTATTCAATTATTATATCTGCTATATTAAAGTGCATATTTTATATGTTTATTATTTATATAACAACAATAGTAATTAGCACACTTAAATTAGGTTTTTCAACTGAGTTAATAGCTAATTCAATAAATAATTTAATAAATAATGAATCAACGATAAACATTATAAGTAGATTATTTATTTTAAATAGTTTATCTATTATATTAATACTTTTAATAATTATAAATATCCATTTTATTATGAAAGATTTTAATTTAAGCATAATAATAACGTTAATAATTTATATGATATCAATGTTTTGTAATAATAGATATTTTTCCATAGGAAACGATCTTATTTTTGTAAGGACATCATACTTTAAAGTTGATTACATTACATCAAATTATAATTATGATGTAATTTATATAGGTGTTTTAATAATACTTAACTTTATATTTGCTTTGAAGATTTTTAAAATAAAAAATATTAAATAAATGAAAGGAGTTTTTATGTCTGAATGTATTATAGAAATTAAAAATTATACTAAATGTATTAAAGGTAATGTTATATTAAAAAACATAAATATTAATCTTGAAAAAGGAAAATGTTATGGATTTATAGGTACAAATGGTTCGGGAAAGTCTATACTTTTTAAGGCAATTTGTGGATTAATAAAATCTAATGATGGATACATAAAAGTTAACGGTAAAATAATTGGAAAAGAGGTGGATTTTCCAAGTGATGTAGGAGCACTAATTGAATATCCTGGATTTTTAAGTAATTTTTCAGGGTTTGAAAATTTAAAATATTTAGCAAAAATAAATAATAAAATATCTGATGAAGAAATTGTAAAATATATGGATTTATTAGAGTTAGATTATAAAGATAAAAAAAAAGTTAAAAGCTATTCTTTAGGAATGAAGCAGAGATTAGGTATTATACAAGCTATCATGGAAAATCCTTCAATAATAATTTTAGATGAACCAATGAATGCCTTAGATAAAAACGGCGTTAATTTAGTTAGAGATATTATAAAAGATATGAAAAATGAAGGAAAAACTATACTTTTAACAAGTCATAATATATTAGACATAAATCTATTATGTGATAAAATATTTGAATTTGATGCAGGTTCTTTAAAGGAAAATTAGAATTAAGGGTTTATATATATGTTTTGAAAAAGATTTTACATTTAAATTTATAGACTGATTAAGTAGATTTTACTCTAAATGTTAATTTAAAAATGTAACTTCATTGTTAGAACTTATACATATTAAAACTAAGAAAACAAATATTTTAATATATAGCTAAAAATATTTGTTTTAATTCTGTAAAAAAACTTTATTAAAGTTTTCAGAATAATTATATCAAAGGATATATCACTTTCTATGATATATCCTTTTTTGTAATGCAAATTTAAAAACTTAAAAATAACTTTGTAATATATACAAATAAAACATTAAGAGATTAATCAGAAAATTCTATTGTAGAATCAGAGTTTAAAAAACACCAATAGGTATTTCCTTTTAGAAGTGAAACTTGGGAGTTTGAAATATTATCAAATATCAAATTATCTTTAAAAATAACCTCTTTATATTTACCATTAGAAAATACAAAGCCTTCCCCAGTAATTTTAAATTTATTATTAAAAACATAATCATTATGATGATCTTTAATTTTCATTATTACTATATTTGTAAAATGCACAGGAGATATTTCGATAGAATTATCTTTATTTTTTTCATAAGAGTAATAAATATCGTCTTTAAAGCAAAATTTTATAACTTCATCATTTGGAAAAGTAAAAATAATATTTTTTCCACCTTCAATGAAATTAGTTTTATCAAATGTTATTAAATCAACAAATTTGATACTTGGAAGTTCTGATATATCAACTGGATTTTTAAAAGAGATGGAAGAAGAGTTTGTAATATTTTTATTATACATTATTGAAGAGTAACATAAAGAGTTTATAGAAGTATCGAACCATTGATAAACTATATCTGCTTCAGATATATTAGGTATTTTACTAAGAACTTTTTCATTATAGTAGACTTCATTTAATTCGTTTGAATTATTTTTTTGTAAGTTTTTATTTTTTTTGGATGAAATATTGATATTAATTTCACTTTGAGATTTTAATATTTTGTAAAAATTCAGACAAATAATTAAAAATAAAATTAGAATTAGAAAATAGATAAGTAAGTTAAAAATATTGAACTTATTATTTTTCATCTAAATCACCTAAAATAGATTAATATATCATTAAATTATAATATATATTTTTTATTTTTATGCAAAAAAACATATCTCAATATTATAATTTGACAAATGAAAGAAAATTTTCAATATTTTATTGTGATAATCTGAAATAGAGAGTATTATTATAATTGTAAACGGTTAGAGGAAAGAAATATATAATCAATGATAATATTTTAATATTTATTGCAAGATTTCTTTCAAATATTAAAGGTATTTTATTTTAAGTTTTTTTTAGACCTTTTAATATAGCAATTTATAAATAATATATAGATAATAATTTTTGTAGTTTAATTTCTAGTATTTTTTATATCATATTTTTAGTATTTATTGCAGTTAAGGATGATTAGTAAGGTCTAAATAAACATAGTTTTAAACTATGTTTATAAATTAAAACTAGGAGGAGAGTTTCGAATGGAGAAAAAAACACTTGTACTAGGAGTAATAGGATCTGATTGTCATGCAGTTGGAAACAAAATATTAGATTACGCTCTAACAGAAGCTGGATTTAATGTAATAAATATTGGTGTATTATCACCACAAGAGGATTTTATTAATGCAGCTGTAGAAACAAATGCTGATGCTATAATAGTTTCATCATTATACGGACATGGAGAGATAGATTGTAGAGGCATGAGAGAAAAATGTGATGAATCTGGATTAGAAGGAATTCTCATTTATGTAGGTGGAAATATTGTTGTAGGAAAACAAGATTGGGCAGATGTTTATAAGAGATTTAAAGATATGGGATTTAATAGAGTTTACCCACCAGGAACTTCAGTAGAAACAACTATTGCTGACTTAGCTTATGACCTAGGAATTGAATTAGAAGATAATAAAGAAGAGTAGTTAGGTGATTTAAATGAATGCTTATCTTTTAATAGATTTTGGAAGTACGTATACTAAATTAACAGCAGTAGATATTGAAAATGAAGTTATTTTAGCAACTGCCAAGGATATAACAACAGTTGAAAAAGATATTATGATAGGATTTAACAAATCCTATGATAGTTTAATGAATAAATTAGAAGGAAAAGAAGTTAACTTTATAAAAAAACTGGCTTGTTCTTCGGCAGCTGGTGGGTTAAAGATGGTTGCTATTGGATTAGTTCCAGATTTAACAGCAGAAGCTGCAAAAAGAGCTGCTTTAGGTGCTGGAGCTAGAGTTACAAAGGTTTATTCATATGATTTAACAGATGATGAAATGGATGAAATTAAAAATTCTAATTTAGATATGATTTTATTAGCTGGAGGTACTAATGGAGGTAATAATAAGTGTATAATTCATAATGCAAAAATGATTGCACAAAGTGGATTGAAAGTTCCTATTGTTGTTGCTGGAAATAAGACAGCTAATAGTAAAATAAAAAAAATATTTGATGAAGTAGGATTATATTATTCGGTAACAGAAAATGTAATGCCACAGTTAAATGAATTAAACGTAGAACCTGCAAGAGAAAAAATAAGAGATATTTTCATGAATAGGATAATAGAAGCAAAAGGACTTAAAAATGCAGAAGATTATGTAAATAGTATTTTAATGCCAACCCCTGCAGCTGTTTTAAAGGCAGCTAGAGTATTAAGTGAAGGTAGTGATCTTGAAGATGGAATTGGGGAAATTGTAGTTGTAGATATAGGTGGTGCAACTACGGATATTCATTCAATAGCTACAGGTGATCCGACTAAAGCAGGAGTGACTCTTAGAGGACTTGAAGAGCCTTTTGCTAAAAGAACTGTTGAAGGTGACTTAGGAATGAGGTATTCAGCTGAATCGCTTTGGGAAGCAGCTGGATCTCGTAAAATTAAAAAGTATTTGAGTCACAAAGATGTTAACATAGAGGAAAATTGTAAATTAAGAACCAAGGATATAATGATGGTTCCAAAGACTGATTTGGAAAAGAACTTTGATGAAGCTATGGCTAAAGTTGCTACAGAATTATCTATGGAAAGACATTGTGGTTATGTAGAACCATTATATTCACCAATGGGTTTTATATTTAGTCAATATGGAAAAGATCTAATGGATGTTAAATATATGATTGGAACTGGTGGAGTCTTAGTTCATAGTGAAAATGCTAAAGACATATTAAAATCAGGGGCTTTTAGCAAGGAAAATTTAAATTCTTTAAGACCTAAATATCCTAAGTATCTTTTAGATAAAACATATATATTATCAGCAATGGGTTTATTAAGTGAAGATATGCCAGATTTGGCAGTTAGAATAATGAAAAAATATATAACAGAAATTTAATACTATTCGGAGGAGAGAGTATTATGACAGAACTCAGAAATGTTAAGTTAAGTGATGAAGATTTTTTTAAAGAAAGAGAAGAAGTTTTAGCACAATGGCCAACAGGAAAAGATGTTGATTTACAAGAAGCTGTAGATTATTTAAAGAAAGTACCTGACCATAAAAACTTTGCTAAAAAGTTAAGATGGGCTAAAGAAAATGGCATAACATTAGCACAACCAAGAGCTGGTGTTGCATTAATAAATGAACATATAGAACTTTTAACATACTTACAAGATAAAGGTGGAGCTGATTTATTACCATCAACAATAGATAGTTATACAAGACAAAACAGATATGAAGAATGTGAAAGAGGAATTACAGAAAGTAGAGCTGCAGGAAGATCTTTATTAAACGGTTTCCCGGTTGTAAATCATGGAGTAGCTGGTTGTAGAAAAGTTTTAGAAGCTATTAATATACCAGTAGAAGCTAGACATGGTACACCGGATTCTAGATTACTTTCAGAAATAATACATGCTGGTGGTTGGACTTCTAATGAAGGTGGAGCAATATCTTATAATGTTCCATATGCCAAAAGTGTTTCAATAGAAAAAAGTTTAAGAGATTGGCAATATTGTGATAGATTAGTTGGGTTCTATGAAGAACAAGGAATTCATATAAATAGAGAACCATTTGGACCTTTAACAGGAACTTTAGTACCACCAAGCACATCAAATGCAGTTGCAATTATAGAAGCATTACTTGCAGCAGAACAAGGCGTAAAAAATATAACAGTGGGATATGGACAATGCGGTAATTTAATTCAAGACGTAGCTGCTATGAGAGCGGTTGAACAGCAAACAATAGAATATTTAAGACATTATGGATACAATGATGTTTCAGTAAGTACAGTATTACACCAATGGATGGGTGGTTTCCCAGAAGATGAAGCAAAAGCATTTGGTGTTATATCATTAGGTTCAGTAACTGCTGCATTAGCTGGAGTTACAAAAGTTATTGTTAAAACTCCTCATGAAGCTATAGGTATACCAACTAAGGAAGCTAATGCTCAAGGAATTAGAGATACTAAGATGGTATTAAACTTAATGAGAGGTCAAGAACTTGCAACATCTCAAGAATTAAATACAGAAATAGCTGTTATAAAAGCCGAAGTTAAATGTATGATGGACAAAGTATTTGAATTAGGTCTTGGAGATTTAGCAAAAGGAACTGTAAAAGCATTCCAAATGGGTGTTATAGATATACCATTCGCTCCAAGTAAATATAATGCTGGTAAAATGATGCCTGCAAGAGATAATGATGGAGCTGTAAGATATCTTAGATTTGGAAATGTTCCATTTACTAAAGAGTTAATAGAATTTAATAGAGAAAAATTAGAAAAAAGAGGAAGAGTTGAACATAGAAAAGTAAGCTTCCAAATGACAATAGATGATATATTTGCAGTAAGCAAAGGTGTATTAGTAGGAAGACCTGCAAAATAAGAAAAATTATCGAAATATTAAAAAGATTTTAATTTTATTTTAAAAATATAAGAATAAAAAAGAATAGGATGTGTGACAAATGAAAATTGTTGATGTTATTTGCTGTCCAGGAAGAACAGGATTTTATTTTGATGACCAAAGAGCTATAAAAAAAGGTGCAAAGCACGATGGTTTTACTTATATAGGAGATGTTGTAACAGACGGATTCAAAGCTGTTAGACAAGCTGGAGAAGCAATTTCAGTTATGATAGTTTTAGAAGATGGACAAGTGGCTTTCGGAGATTGTGCAGCTGTTCAATATTCAGGAGCTGGTGGAAGAGATCCATTATTCTTAGCAAAAGATTTTATACCAGTTATAGAAAAAGAAATTTCACCTAAATTAATAGGAAGAGAATTAACCTCATTTAAAGAATTGGCTGAAGAAATAGATACTCTTCATATTCATGGAAAAAGACTTCATACTGCTATTAGATATGGTGTAACACAAGCAATATTAGATGCTGTTGCAAAATCACAAAAAAGAACTATAGCAGAAATTGTTAAAGATGAATATAACACAGGAGTAGAAATAAAGAGAGTTCCAATATTTACTCAATCAGGTGATGATAGATACGACAATGCAGACAAAATGATAATTAAAGGTGCAGATGTTTTACCACATGCTCTTATAAATAACGTTGAAGAAAAACTTGGAAATGAAGGAGAAAAGCTTTTAGACTATGTTAAATGGTTAAGCAATAGAATAATAAACCTAAGACATTCAGAAGAATATCAACCAGTATTCCATATAGATGTTTATGGAACAATAGGAGTTGCTTTTGATTACGATACAGATAAAATAGCTAACTATTTCAAACAATTAGAAGAGGCAGCAAAACCATTCCATTTAAGAATTGAAGGACCTATGGATGTTGAAGAAAGACAAAAACAAATGGAAGCTCTTAGAGATTTAAGAACAGAACTTGAAAAAAGAGATATACAAGTAGAAATAGTTGCTGATGAATGGTGTAATACATTTGATGATGTTAAATTCTTTGCAGATAATAAGGCAGGTCATATGTTACAAATAAAAACTCCAGACCTTGGAGGAGTAAATAACATTATAGAAGCTATATTATATTGTAAAGAAAAGAATGTAGGTGCTTATTGTGGAGGTACTTGCAACGAAACAAATAGATCAGCAGAAATTTGCACTCAAATAGGTATGGCTTGTGGAGCAGCTCAAGTTTTAGCTAAGCCAGGTATGGGTGTAGATGAAGGATATATGATAGTAAATAATGAAATGAATAGAACTGTTGCACTTGTAAATAGAAGAAAATAGAACAGACTCTGTGGGAGTTTAAATATTAAAAACTATAAATAAAAAATTAATAATAACTCCCCTTATGGGGAGTTATTAAATTTTAAGCATTTGGAGGAAGCACAATGAGAGAGGTTAATATATCAAAAATCATTGATGGTGTAGAAGAAATGTGTATAGCTTCTAACTATTATTTAGGTGAAGATATTAAAAATAGATTAGAAAAAGCAAGAAAAGAAGAAACTTGGAATATTGCTGAGGGAATTTTAGATAAAATTTTGACTAATGTTGATATAGCTAAAAATGAACAAATGCCTATGTGCCAAGATACTGGAATGGCTTGTGTATTTGTAGAAATAGGACAAGAAGTTCATATACAAGGTGGGAGTTTAGAAGATGCTATTAATGAGGGTGTAAGAAGAGGATATCAAAAAGGATATTTAAGAAAATCTGTAGTTAAAGACCCTATAAATAGAGTTAATACAAAGGATAATACACCAGCTGTTATTACTTATAGCATAATACCTGGAGATAAATTAAAAATAACAGTAGCACCTAAAGGATTTGGTTCAGAAAATATGAGTAAATTAAAGATGTTAAAGCCAGCAGATGGAATTGATGGTGTTAAGGAGTTTGTTTTAGAAGCAGTAAGATTAGCAGGACCTAATCCATGTCCTCCAATTGTAGTAGGTGTAGGAATTGGTGGAACTTTTGATAGAGTAGCGCTTTTAGCTAAAAAATCTTTAATTAGAGATGTAAATAAAAGAAATGAAAATCCATATTATGCAGAACTAGAAGAAGAACTTTTAGAAAAAATAAATAAATTAGGTATAGGACCTCAAGGTTTTGGTGGAAAAACTACAGCTTTAGCAGTTAATATAGAAACTTATCCTACTCACATAGCAGGATTACCAGTTGCAGTTAATATAAATTGCCATGTAACAAGACATAAATCAATGGAATTTTAGGAGGAATTAACATGGAAAAGAAAATAACCACTCCATTAACTAAGGATAAGGTAAAAGATTTAAAGGCTGGAGATTCAGTTTTAATAACTGGTACTATATATACAGCTAGAGATGCTGCACATAAAAGATTAGTAGACCTTTTAGATAAAGGAGAAAAATTACCTTTTGATGTTAAGGATCAAATAATATATTATGTTGGACCATCACCTGCAAAACCAGGAAAAGCATTAGGATCAGCAGGACCAACTACAAGTTATAGAATGGATCCATATGCTCCAAGATTATTAGATGAAGGCTTAAATGGTATGATTGGAAAAGGTTTAAGAGATGAAAATGTAATAAATGCAATAAAAAGAAATACAGGAGTTTATTTTGCAGCTATAGGTGGAGCAGCAGCACTTATTAGTAAATCAATTAAAGAAGCAGAATTAATAGCTTATGAAGATTTAGGAGCTGAGGCTATTAGAAAATTAGAAGTTATAGATTTACCGGTACTTGTTGTTATAGATAGTGAAGGAAACAATCTTTATGAAATTGGAAAAAGCGAATATTTAAATTCTCTAAAATAATTTAACGGGGGTTACTATAGCATGGATATAAAAGAAGTAGCAAAAGCAGGAACATTAGAATCTAATGACATAATGATTATGGTTGGACCTAATGAACAAGGTAGAAATGATATAGAAATTGATAGTATAGTTGAAAAGCAGTTTGGAGAAGACATAAGAAAGACTATTGAAGGTAAATTAAAAGATATGGGAGTACACTCTGTAAAATTAAAAGCCAAGGATAAGGGTGCATTAGAATATACAATTAGAGCAAGAGTGGAAGTTGCCATTAAAAGGGCAATGGCTAAGGAGGATTAATATGAAAAGATTAAGAAGAACTATGCTATTTCTTCCAGGCAATAATCCAGGAATGGTTCAAACTTCAAGTATTTTAGGTTCAGATTCAGTTATATTAGACTTGGAAGATGCGGTAAGTATAACAGAAAAAGATAGTGCTAGAGCATTAGTAAGAGAAGGAATAGAAACTTTTGATTTTTCAAATGTAGAATTAGTTGTTAGGGTAAATCCGTTAGATTCTCCTTTTGGTGAAGAAGATATAAGAGTTATTGCAAAATGTAAACCAGATACATTATTAATTCCTAAAGCTAATGAAGAGGCTATAAAAAAGGCAGATGAATTACTTTGTGAAATAGAAGAAGATCAAGGATTTGAAAAAGGTAGCATAAAATTAATGGCTCTTATAGAAACTGCATATGGGCTTGAAAATGTTTACTCAATAATAAAATCTTCTAAAAGAGTAGATGGGGTTTTACTAGGTGGAGAAGATTTAACTTCAGATTTAGGAGTTAAGAGAACTAAAGAGGGAGAAGAGATTTTCTATGCAAGAACTAAAGTAGCTACTGCTTGTAAGGCTATGGGCATAAGTGCAATAGATACTCCTTTTACAGATACAGACGATTTTGAAGGTCTTAAAAAAGATGTTATAAAGGGAAAAAGTTTAGGTATGACAGGAAAAGCATCAATAAGCCCAAGACATATAGAAACCATACATATGGTATTATCTCCAAGTGAAAAAGAGATAAATTATGCTCTACGAGTTTTACAAGGAGTTGAAGAAGCAAGTAAAAAAGGTTTAGGAGTTTTTTCATTAGATGGAAAAATGGTAGATGCACCTGTAATTAATAGAGCAAAAACAGTAATCGAAACAGCAAAAATCATAGGATTAATTTAAAGGGAAGGGTGAAAATTATGAAAAATAGTTTAGGTGTACAATTACCAAATTATATTGAAGGATATGGAGAAGTTAATCCCTTTAAAGGTGCTAATAATAAAGAATGTACAAAAGGAAGAGGTACTACATCTCCAGCTTGTGTGCTTCCAGGAGAACAAAAATTATTTAATGATATAACAAAATTATTTGATGAATTAAATATAAAGGATGGAATGACATTATCTTTTCACCATCATTTAAGGAATGGAGATTTTATATTAAATATGGTTATGGAAGAGATAGAGAAAAGAGGAATAAAGGATTTAACTATAGCAGCTAGTTCTATTTTTCCTACGCATTCACCTTTAGTCAAATATATAGAAGATGGAATAGTAACTAAAATATATGCAAATTATATATCAGGACCAGTAGGAGAGGCTGTTTCTAATGGTGCTTTAAAACATCCAGTTATAATGCAAAGTCATGGTGGAAGAGCACGCGCTATCGAGAGTGGAGATTTAAAAATCGATGTAGCTTTTGTTGCAGCACCAACTTGCGACTCTTATGGAAATATAAATGGAGTACAAGGAAAATCAGCTTGTGGTGCATTAGGATATGCAGTTCCAGATTGTGAGTATGGAAATAAGGTTGTTGCAATTACTGATAACTTAGTAGAATATCCAGCATGTCCTATAGAAATATCTCAAAATTATATAGATTATGTTTTAAAGGTAGATTCAATAGGAAATCCTAAGGGTATAGTATCGGGAACTACTCAAATAACTAAAGACCCAATAGGATTAATGGTAGCAAGTAATGCTGCTAAGGTAATAAAAAATAGTGGATTATTAAAAAATGGGATGTCATTTCAAACTGGTGCAGGTGGAATTTCTCTAGCAGTAGCTAAAGAAGTTGAAGAAATGATGAAGCAAGAAAACATACAAGGAAGTTTTGCATCAGGTGGTATAACTGGATATATAGTTGATATGTTAGAAGAAGGGTTATTTAAAAGTTTATTTGATGTACAGTGCTTTGATTTAAAAGCTATAGAATCTTATAAGAAAAATGCAAACCATCAAAGCATGAGTGCATCTTTATATGGAAATCCTCACAATAAGGGTTCTATAGTAAATAACTTAGATATTGTAATACTTGGAGCAACTGAAATAGATACAAACTTTAATGTTAATGTAACAACAGGTTCTGATGGTGTTATAATGGGTGGTTCTGGTGGTCACTGTGATACAGCTGCTGGTGCTAAATTAACAATAATAGTTTCAAATCTTATGAAAGCAAGACTTCCAATAATAAAGGATAGGGTTACAACTATTACAACACCTGGAGAAAGTATAGATGTTTTAGTCACAGAAAGAGGAATTGCTATAAATCCTCTTAGAACAGATTTAATAGAAAGATTTAAAGATAGTAAATTACCTATAAAAAGCATTGATGAACTAAAAGAAATTGCAGAGAGTTTTACAGGAAAGCCAAAAAATATTGAATTTGATGATAAGATTGTAGCTTTAGTAGAGTATAGAGATGGAACAATTATTGATGTTATAAAAAAAGTTAAGTAGTAAAGTATTTAAGGAGCAACATATCTATGGACTATTTTGTCGAAGTTTTAAATAAAGATTTAGATGAAAAGAAAGTTATAAATTTGTTAGATGATTTGGGGTTAACTTTTGAGAATGAAGACAAAGATTTTACACTAGTAGCAAGGGCTAATGATGAAATTATAGGAACTTGTTCAAAGTATAAAAATATAATGAAATGTTTTGGTGTAAAGGAAGAATATAAGGGAAAAGGAGTTTCTGTAGAACTTATAAATTCGCTTATTGATAAAATATTTGAAGAGGGTTATTCAAAATATTTTATATTTACTAAGGAAAAGAATAAAGAAATATTTGAAAGTTTAGGAGCTAAAATTCTTTATGGAGCAGAGGGGGTTATTCTTTTAGAAGGTGGATTAACTTCGATAAATGATTACTTAAATAATATGAAAAAAAATTTAAATTATAAGGAAAATATAGGTTCAATAGTTATGAATTGCAATCCTTTTACATTAGGACATAGATATTTAATTGAGTATGCTAGTAAAAGATGTGATAAGCTTGTAATATTTGTAGTTGAAGAAGATAAATCTTATTTTTCTTTTAAGGATAGAATTTATTTAATAAAAGAAGGAACTAATCACTTAAAAAATGTTAAGGTTATATCTGGTGGGGATTATATAATTTCCTCAGCTACATTTCCATCATATTTTATAAAAGATGAGAGTGCGAGATTAAAGGCTTATACTAAAATAGATGGAGGAATATTTGGTAAGTTCATAGCTAAAGCTTTGAATATAAAACTAAGATTTTTAGGTGAAGAACCAGAATGTATTGTAACAAGAACATATAATGAAAGTTTAATAGAAGAATTAAAAAAGTTTAATGTTAGTGTAGAGGTAGTAAAAAGATTAAAATTTAATAATGAGGTAATTAGTGCATCAAAAGTAAGAAAAGCTATAAAAGAGAATAATTTTAATGCAATTAATGATATAGTTCCTAAGGTTACTTGGGATTATATTGTTAAAAAATTTAATTTATAATCTACTTAAAAAGGGGAGTTATTATGGGTAAAATTTTTCAATTATTAGAAGAAAGAGAAAAAAGAGTAGAAAAATTAAGAGATTTAAAATTAAAATATAACGCCCCATGTATATTTGTAAGGGCAAACTATCCAGGAATAGAAAAAACTAATGAAGTAACAATTGGAATAGTAAAAGAGATAATCAAAGAATTAGATAAAATTTTTAATAAAGAAATCATTTATATGGAGAAGGGAATAAGTTTAGAAGGTCCTTATGGAATATTTATAATAAATGAAAATGCTAAAAGTATTAAGTTAAAAACTTTAGGAATAGAAGAAAATCATTTTTTAGGTAGATTAGTTGATATTGATATTTATGGAGTAAAAACAGATGAAAGTATAAGTCGCTTAGAACTGGGAAAAAGTAAAAGAAAATGCTATATATGTAATGAAGATGCTCATAATTGTGTAAGAAGTCAAAAGCATAGTTTAGAAGAGGTAGAAAATTATATAAAAGAAAAATGGACAAATTTTTGTGGAGAAAATAATAAATAATTAGTGTAATGATGAAGTAGTTTATAATGAAAAAGAGCTTATTTAGAATGGGTTACTAAATAAGCTCTTTGTGTTATATATTTTTAAACCCTTTTCCTTTAACCTCTGAAACATCTATTATTGTTATAAATGCTTTAGGGTCAATTAAGTGTATAGTGCTTTTTAATTCAACCATTTGTCTCGGAGTAAGAATGCAATATAGCATTTTTTTCATATCGTGAGTATATTCTCCTTCTGCTAAAAGAGAAGTAACACCTCTATGTAAGTCGTTAATTATGTAATTTATAACTTCTTCTTCCCTATCGGTTATAATTAATAATAAGTTTTTACTGTTTAATCCTTTTAAAACTTTGTCTAATACAAATCCTTGTATAAAAATAGATATTAATGTAAATAATGCTCTTGCTATTCCGAAAAAGAACGCACCAACAATTACAATCATCATGTTTAGTATAAAACCTAAACCACCTATGTTAAAGTTAGAGTATTTTTTTCTAATTAACATAGTAATAATATCAGTACCACCAGTAGAACCATTTCTAAGAAATACTAGTCCATATCCTATTCCACAAAGAACTCCACCATAAATACAGTACAAAAGAACATCATTTACTTGAATTAATGATGATAGTGGTTCTGTTATAATAAGTGATAGGGACAAAGCAACCATACCTATTGCAGAATAAAGAGTAAACTTTTTTTCAAGTTTAAAATAGCTTACTATGAATAATGGTAAATTAATTATGAAAACAGTATAACCAGCTTTAAATCCAAACAAATATTGAAATATAAGAGCTATACCGGTTGCTCCACCACTTAATAATTTAGCATGAGTTAAAAATAGGTTTACACCTAATGAAGCAATGAAACATCCTACTATTATTATTATAAAATCAAGTATGTAGGAGCTTTTACTTTTAATATAATTCATTTTTATAATCTCCTTAAATTTTTACCAGTTTAATGACATCCTTATTATATAAGAAATAATAATAAAGTAAAGATACATAAAGTAGGAAATTAAGGTAATAAAAGTTTTGGCATCTACTTAAAGAGAAGTTGCTTATCTTTTCATTATTTCTCGTAAAGTAGCATAATAAAATTATAATAATTACAAAATAATTATGATTTTTAATATATTTATGAATTTAAAAATGCTTAAAAATACAAAATATAGATTAAGAAAACGTATATATTTATGAAAGTTATAAAATATAAGAAAGTAGGGATAAATTTTTATGAGGGTTAAACTTCCATTAAATAAAAAAACAAAATATATATTATTAGTAATTTTAATATTTATAGCTATAGGAATATTTTTTAAAGAAAGAAATGAAAATTTAAATGAAGTAAAAAGTAAAGACGAAATAGAGCAAAAAGAAATTAAAGAACAAATAAGTGATTCAAAGAAGATAAATGAAGAAAAAGATAAGAAATTTGATATAGAATATGATAAAGCTTATAATGCTTTTTTTGGAAAGGATTATATAAAAGCAATTAATATAGCTACATCAATAATAGAAATTAACTCCGATTATTATAAGGCCTATAGTATAAGAGGAATTGCTAAAGCTTATAATGGAGATTATGAAGCTGGAATGAAAGATATAAATAAATCTTTAGAAATCAAAAATGATTATGGATATGGGAGATTTAATAAAGCTTTAAATTATGAATTATATGGATATTATAATGAAGCTTTAGAATGGTATCATAAGGCTTTAGAAGTAGAAGATTATGTATGGTCTTACTATGGTATTGCTAGTATATATGGTAGACAGGGAAATGTTGAAGAATCTGTTAAGTACTTAAAGAAAGCAATAGAACTAGATGATGGTGCTAAAAAAGAAGCAAGAACTGAAAAAGATTTTGATCCAGTTAGAAATTATAAAGAATTTCAAGATTTAATTAAATAGATTTTGAAATGATAGTTATTGGAAAAAAGTGATATGTTTTGATGAAAATATATCGCTTTTTTCTCATTAAATTTATTTAAAATAGTATAGAATTTTTTGATAAAAAGCATATTTTTAAATATTATAAGAAAACTACCTAAACAAGTTATGAGAAAATCTAAGGTATCATTAATATTAAATTAAAACACTAAAAACAAACTTAGTATACCAAAACTATATACAATAACTCTTTAAATCATTTTTTCATTAAAATCGCCTCACTTTAAAAGATTCTAAATATAAATTCTAATACAATCTCAAAAATATCAATAATTATATCAAGTAAGCTAGTATATTTAATATATGTAAAAACACCAAGTACTAAGAATAATATTACTAAAAAAATCATATGAGATTTTAATGAATTATTAATATTAAAGCACTGTGTTGAAAATAAAATTAATAACCCTAAAGCTAATAACAATAGAGTTTTAAGATAGTTTTTCATTAAAATCACTCCTAAATCAAAAAGCTTA
>X256_Zander__coassemble_55_pt1 | contig 22950 bp, 22 predicted proteins | sample X256_Zander__metabat2_high_PE_003 | metagenome-assembled genome bin X256_Zander | reverse complement strand
TATTAAAAAAATAAATTTTAACTAATGTAAAAGAGTATTCGATCTTATCAAAAATCGAATACTCTTTTACATTATTTAACTTTTCCTTCTATTAATTCAGCTAAATCATGAGCCATTTTATTAATTTCTTGTTGATTTTCACCTTCTAGCATTACTCTAACTAGTGGCTCTGTTCCTGATGGTCTTATAAGAACTCTTCCTATTCCGTGAAGTGCCTCTTCAATTTTCTTAATTTCAGCTATTATTTCTTCATCAACTTCATGGATATTTTTCTTATTATTAGGTACTGTAGCATTAGCTAAAACCTGTGGTAATTCTTTCATTACACTAGCTAACTCACCTAATGAATTTTTACTTCTCTTTACTATTGATGCTACTTGAAGAGCAGTAACTAATCCATCACCAGTTGTATTAAAGTCTAGGAATATTATATGACCTGATTGTTCTCCACCTAAAACATATTCATTTTTAAGCATTTCCTCTAAAACATATCTATCTCCTACTTTAGTTTCAGCTATTTGTATTCCTTCTCTTTCACAAGCCATCTTTAATCCAAGATTGCTCATTACAGTAACAACTAAAGTATTTTCTTTTAATCTTCCAATTTCTTTTAAATATTTAGCACATAAAGTCATTATAAAATCGCCATTTACCATGTTACCTTTTTCATCTACAGCTAAACATCTATCGGCATCACCATCAAATGCAAATCCCATATGACAATTTTTCTTAACTACATACTCCATTAACTCTTCCATATGAGTTGATCCACAGTTTTCATTTATATTTGTTCCATCTGGATTATCATTTATAACAAAAACTTCTGCACCTAAATCTCTAAAAGCTTTAACAGCAGCTTCATAACACGCACCATTGGCACAATCTAAAGCTACTCTAACACCTTCTAAATCTACACCTATTGTTTTTTTTGCAAATTCTAAATAATCATCTAGAGCTCCAACCTCATATTTTTTCTTTCCTAAATGAACTCCAACTGGACTTGGCACTCCTTCAAAACCACTTTCTATAACTCTTTGAATTTCATCTTCTAATTCATCTGAAAGTTTTAAACCTTTATCATTAAAGAATTTTATTCCATTGTATTCTACTGGGTTGTGTGATGCTGATATCATAACACCAGCATCTGCACCATATTCTCTTGTTAAGTAAGCTATTGCAGGTGTTGGTACTACACCTAAAATTATAGCTTCCGCACCAACCGATAATATACCAGCTACTAAGGCTGATTCTAACATATCTCCAGATATTCTAGTATCTTTTCCTACTAATATTTTAGGTTTATGAGTACCTTCTGTTAAAACATAAGCACCTGCTCTTCCTAAGTTATAAGCTAATTCTGCTGTTAACTCGGTGTTAGCAATACCTCTTACTCCATCAGTTCCAAAAATTCTTGACATACGTCATACCTCACTTTATTTAACTTTTGATTTTAGTTATTACGATATTTATTATATTAAATTTTTCAAAGCATAACAATTATATTGCCATAAATTTCAATACTGGCTTTTTACTATATGTATATATTATTTTTTTAAAGAGCAATATAAACCAAAATTGATTTAAAATTTAATATTTAAAACGTAAAAATGCACAATGTTTTGTAAACTATAATTCTATAAAACATTGTGCTATATATTCAAAAATCTTAACTAATTAATTCAGCACCCTTTTCTAAAGCTCTTTTGTTTAAATTAAAAAATTTTTCTTTTCCATGGTCTTTCAATGCTTTTAAAAGCATATTCATATTAACTATTTTTGTTTTCTTTATTAGTGCACCTAAAAGAATCATATTTGCAATTTTTTTATTTCCTAATTCCTCTGCTAAAGTTTGGGCAGGTATTTTTAAAACTTCTATATCATTTCTATCTATATCTCTACTTATTAAATCTGAATCCATTATTAAAAGTCCATTATGCTTTATAGTTTCCTCAAACTTATCTAATGATGGTCTATTCATTACAACTAAAGTATCTGGAGCTATAACTATAGGTGACCCTATACTCCCCTCTTCTAATATAACAGAACAATTCGCTGTTCCGCCCCTCATTTCTGGTCCATAAGAAGGTAACCAAGAAACATTCATTTTAGCATCCATTCCAGCATAAGCTAAAAATTTCCCCATAGAAAGTATTCCTTGTCCTCCAAATCCTGCAAAAATAATTTCTTGAGATGCCATTTTAATTCCCTCCCTTCTTGTCTTTTTTCACGCCTAACGGATAATAATTCATCATATTATCCCTAAGCCATTTTAGAGATTCCTTAGTAGATAATCCCCAGTTTGTAGGACATATAGATAAAACCTCTATTAACGAAAATCCTTTTCCTTCTACAGCATTTTTAAAAGCTTTCTTTATAGCATTTTTAGCCTTCATAACATTTGGAACACTATCTACAGAAACTCTTTCTATATATTGTGGTCCCTCTAAAGTAGCTAACATTTCTGCTACTCTTATTGGATAACCTTCAGTTTTTGTATTTCTTCCATAAGGAGATGTTTCAGTTATTTGTCCTGGCAACGTAGTTGGTGCCATTTGACCTCCTGTCATACCATAAATGCAATTATTTACAAAAATAGTTACTATATTTTCTCCTCTTGCAGCTGCATGTACTATTTCTGCCGTTCCAATCGCAGCTAAATCTCCATCCCCTTGATAAGTAAAGACAATTTTATCGGGATTTGCTCTAACTATTCCAGTAGCTACAGCAGGTGCTCTACCATGTGCAGCTTCAAACATGTCACAAGCAAAATAATCATAAGCAAGTACCGAACATCCTACTGGTGCAACTCCTATTGTTTTATCAAGTATTCCAAGTTCTTCAATAGACTCTCCTACTAATCTATGAATTATTCCATGAGTACAACCTGGACAATAATGAGTTGGGACGTCCCTTAAAGCACTAGTTGGTTTAAATACTATAGCCATTATTTTTCACCTCCTATAACTTCTTTAACTTTATCAAATATTCCTTGTGGAGTAGGAACCATACCACCTACTCTTCCGTAAAAACTAACAGATTTTCTTCCATTAACAGCAAGTCTAACATCTTCAACCATTTGTCCCATACTCATTTCAACAGACATAAATCCATGTTTAGTCCTATTAATGGTTTTCTCAAAAGCTTCTATTGGAAATGGCCATAATGTTATTGGTCTTATAAGACCTAATCTTATCCCTTGTTTTTTTGCCTCTTTAATTACATTTTTGCATATTCTTGATGTAGTACCGTAAGAAACAAATATTAAGTCGCATTCCTCTTCGCAATTATAAATTTCATATAAAGTTTCATTTTTAATTATATCTTCATACTTTTTCATAAGCTTTATATTGTGTTTTTCTAATTGTTCTGGTTTTAAATATAATGAATTTATAACATTATGCTCTTTTCTATTTCCTAATCCATTTGCAGCCCAATCTTTTTTAGGTAAATCTTTTTTAACTTTCTCCTTAAACTCTACAGGCTCCATCATTTGACCAAGCATACCATCTCCCATTACCATAACAGGAGTTCTATACATATCTGCAATATCAAAAGCATTTTGTATTAAATCAACCATTTCCTGTATTGAATTTGGTGCAAAAACCGGCATATAATAATCTCCATGTCCACAGCCTTTAGTTGCTTGAAAATAATCAGATTGTGCCGGTTGTATACCTCCAAGACCTGGACCACCTCTAACTATATTTATTATCAAACAAGGAAGTTCTGCACCAGCTATATATGAAATACCTTCAGCCTTTAAACTTATTCCTGGACTTGATGAAGATGTCATACACCTTACACCACTTCCTGCAGCTCCATAAATCATATTAATAGCAGAAATTTCACTTTCAGCTTGTAAAAATACTCTACCTAACTTTGGCATTTGCTTTGCCATATAAGCTGCAACTTCAGTTTGTGGTGTTATTGGATATCCAAAAAAACATTTGCAATCCGCTTTAATAGCTGCTTCTCCAATAGCTTCACAGCCTTTCATTAAAACCTTATTACCCATTTTAAATACACCCCTCCTAATTACTTTTCAACAGTAATAACTAAATCTGGACACATTTTTCCACAGCAAGCACAACCTATGCACTTTTCTTTATTTTCTTCAATTATTGTTGCAGGACTATATCCCTTTTCATTTAGCTTATGTGAAAATGTTATTATTTTTTTAGGGCATGCTAATATACATTGTCCACATCCTTTACATCTTTCTTCTCTAAAGGTTACCTTTGTCATAAAAAACTCCCTCCAAAAAATTAATCTTATCTCCAAAAAGGCTTCATATATATTTTTATTGGTAAAATATTTGATTTTAAAATACCTTGTAGACTTGGTTCTAAATCTTTTCTTACTGATGTGAATTTAATAGGTATATTAAGCATATTAGATAATTTTATTGCTTCTTTTTCACCATTAATAATGTCTTCTATAGATGTTTCATAAGATAAATTAGTATTAGATATTATTCCCGATACTTTTAAACGACTTGATTTTTCTATTTCCCTTAAATAAGTTTCTGCTTTAATTGATGTGTTAGTTAGTGGTCTTTTGCTATTCATTACAAAATACATTTCATAATTTTCTTCTTTAAAGTAAGAATTGTATCTACCTAAAGCAACCGCTCCTGTCTCATCTCCTCCTACATCAAATATAACTTCAGAAGTCTTATCATTAAATACTGCTAAAACCTCAGCTGGTATAACCATTAATTCTGCATTAGACAAAGAAGGTTCTGAAGAAATAAGCTTTATTCCTTTAGATTCTAATAATTCTTTTAGTTCTCTTGAGCAAAAGTATGGATTTACAATATCTAAATCTACTAAAGTTACACTTTTACCCTGTTCTTTTAATTTAAATGCATAATTTATAGCTATTTCAGTTTTTCCACTTCCGTAATGACCTACGAAAATATTTATCCTACTCATGGCCACCTCCCACTATAAATAATATTTAAATTTTCTTAATTTTAATCTTTAATTATAATTATATACCTTTTCTCTTTGTAAAAAAATGTATTAAAATATATTTTTATTATTTTTCTTAAATATTTATTTTTTATAAAATTTATTACTATTCTTTTAATAAGTTTTGAATATTTTTTAATCTTTTATTGTAAAAAATGTTATAATAGAATAAATATAAATTGTAAACTTTTTTTAAACTTATTTGCTATTTTATTTCAAAGGGAAGGGTGATTAATTTATATGAATTTTGATTTTTTTAAAAATAAGATATTTATCTCTTCTATAGTTTTAATTGCTACTATTGGAAGTTTAATGTCCTATATATTTCTTTTTAAACCTAGTAATAAAATAATAACCACAGAGGCAAATAATAACTTTAAAATTTATAAATTACAATTAGGTGCTGATTTAATAACAACTAAATATGGAAGTATAATTAATAATAAAAAATTAGGCGTGTTAACAAATTCCGCTAGTGTTACTAGCGAGGGAAAGCACATTTTAGATGTTTTAACAGCAAACAAAAATAGTAACCTTGTAGCAATTTTTTCTCCTAAATCATCTTTAAGTGAAAATAACACTAATGAAAATTTTTATAAGTCTAATAACTCTAAATACAATATTCCTATATATGATATGGATATTAAAAATTTAAAATTAGATGAAAATGTAATTAAAAACTTAGATACTTTTATTGTTGATATGCAGGATATTGGAGTTAGATATCATTCTAATATTTTTTCTATATACACCATTATGGAACTAGCTAAAAAATATAATAAAGAAGTTGTAGTTTTAGATAGACCAAATCCATTAGGGGGAACATTAGTAGAAGGACCTGTACTAGAAGATAATTTTAAATCTTCTTTAGGTGTAGACAATCTACCTATAATACATGGAATGACAATAGGTGAACTATCTAAATTCTTTAATAGAAATATAAACTGTAATCTCCAAGTTATAAAAATGGAAGGTTATAATAGAGACATGCAATGGGTTGATACTGACTTAGATTGGGTAAATTATTCTGATATTCCTTCAATAATAAGCTGTTTTTCTTATGCTTCAATAGGATTAACAGATAAGATCTCTAAAATAGATATGGATGATTATTTTACTTGGTTTGGTAGTAAAAATTTAGATACTACAACTCTTGCAAATATTTTAGAGGATTCAAATATTCCTGGTGTATCTTTCGCCTGTGAAAATAAAGAGGATAAAAACGGCATTAGGATTATAATAAATGACTATAAAACTTATAACCCTTTAATAACTGGATTTTATATATTAACTAGTATAAATAAAATCTTAGACTTAGACATTACAAAAAATAGCGATAAATTAAATCATTTTAATAAGCTTATAGGAAATGATAAGGTTTCTAAAATGCTTGTTGAAAAAAGAAATGCTGAAGATATAATTAATAGTTATTCTAAGGATTTAGAAAACTTTAAAAAAGAACGTGAGAAATTTTTATTGTACTAACATATAATCACAAAATATATTGCAAATTATATTTTATAATCCATATAATTCGCATTAAAACATATATGCTTTTGTTTTTATCATAACAACAGGTTACTTAAAACATTATTAATTTTAAGTAACCTATTTCTATATTAAAAATTATTTATATTCTTTAGGTTCTTCTCTTTTATCTAAAACCCTAATTGCACCTTGAGCTAATGCTAAAAGCTCATCTTCTCCTGGGAATATAGCTACTTTTGAAATCCATGAAACTTTATCAGCTATGTCTTTTGTAACTAGTTTATCATACGCTATTCCACCAGTTAAAAGTATTGCATCTACTTTTCCTTCTAATGTTACTGCAAATTGACCTATAGTTTTTGCTATTTGATATATAAATGCATCATATATTAATTTAAGTTCTTTATCGCCTTCTTGTGCTTTGTCTACTACATATTTGCAATCGTTTGTATTTGCATATCCAACAAATCCACCCTTACCAACAACTTTTTTATACATTTCTTTATGAGTATACTCTCCACTAAAGCACATATTAATTATATCTAAAACAGGTACCGCTCCAGATCTTTCTGGTGAAAATGGTCCTTCTCCATCTATTGCATTATTAACATCTATTATTCTACCTTTACAATGTGCACCAACAGAAATTCCTCCACCCATATGAACAACTATTAAGTTTAAATCACTATAATTTTTTCCATTTTCTCTAGCATACCTCTTTGCAACTGCCTTTTGATTTAATGCATGAAATTTACTTTTTCTTGGAATTTCTGGTATACCTGATAATCTAGCATAGTCTATCATTTCATCAACCACAACTGGATCAACTATAAATGCTGGTATATTTAAAGGTTTAGCAATTTCATTTGCTATAATTCCACCTAAATTTGAAGCATGTTGTCCTTGAACTCCAACTTTTAAATCTTCAAGCATAGTTTCATTTACTGTATATGTTCCACTTGGAACTGGTTTTAGCATTCCACCTCTACCTACTACTGCATTTAATGTATTAACATCAAAGTTTCTTTCTTTTAAAACTGATAATATTACTTCTTTTCTAAATTGAAATTGATCGTATATTGTTTCGTATTCTCCTATTTTTTCTGCTGAGTGTCTTAGTGTTTCAACTATTACAGGTTTTTCATCCTCATAAACACCTATTTTTGTTGATGTTGATCCTGGATTTATTATTAATAATTTATATGACATATCTTATACCTCCAAATTTTATTTCGCTGTTTTTGCAACAAGTGCTGCCAATCCTATTGAATTAACTTTAGTCTCAAAACTATCTGATCTTGAGGTTAAAATAACCGGTGCTGCTGCCCCCATTAAGAAACCTCCATTTTTACTTTTTGATGTATATGTTAAACACTTATACATAACATTTGCTGATTCTATATTTGGTAGTACGAATATATCTGCTTTTCCTGCAACTTCTCCAGAAATGTTTTTATGTTTTGCTGCTTCTAATGACAATGCATTGTCAAAAGCTAATGGTCCATCTACTATACAACCTTTGATTTGTCCTCTGTCATTCATCTTTGATAATAATGCTGCATCTACTGTAGCTTGCATATCTGGATTAACCACCTCTACTGCACATATTGGTGCAACTTTTGGCATTTCTATTCCACATCCATGAGCAACCTTAACTGCATTATTTACTATATCTATTTTTGCTTTTAAATCTGGTTGTATGTTAAATGCTGCATCAGTCATAAATATTAATCTATCAATGCCTTCTATTTCAAAAGCTGCAACATGTGACATTAATTTTCCACTTCTTAATCCAACCTCCTTATCTAGAACACTTCTTAAAAATGTAGCTGTATCAATAAGGCCTTTCATGACCATATCTGCTTTTCCTGTTGAAACTAACTCTACTGCTTTTAAAGCTGCTTTTTTATCATTTTTTTCATCTATTATTTCAAAATTAGATAAATCCATATCTAATTTTTCTGCTATTTTTTCTATTAATTCCTTATTACCAACTAATATTGCATTTGCAATATTTTTTTGTTTTGCTTCATTAATAGCTTCTAATACAGGCTCATCTTGAGCAACTGCCACAGCTACCTTTTTTGTTTCAAATGATGTTAATTTACTAAATAAATCTTTAAATGTCTTACTCATTCCCAACACCCTCTTGTAATATATTTTAATTTTATCTTTAGAATTAAATTTTCTACAATTCAATCCATCATTAAATATGGATAAGTTAAAACTTAATTTTCTTGTTACAAAATTAACAATACCCTATAAAAAAATATTCTACCTACCATATTATTACCCAAAATTCTTCCTAATAAACTCAAAATAGTCTAAATTGTCTATCTTTTCTAATTATAACATCTTATTTAAAAGTAAAAAAGATTTTTTTCCTTCATTCTCATTTATGTTAATATTAAAATTGTCATCAGAAAGAAATATATGTAAAATGTTACTTAAATTACATAATTATATTTTATCAAAAAAATTTCTGAAAAACATAGTTTTCAGAATTTTTTTAATGAACAATATATTAACTTGTTAAAATCATTTCAATCTATCTGCAATATTTTTTCATTATATTTTCAGCAACCTTTATTCCATCAACTGCAGCTGATATTATTCCACCTGCAAATCCCGCACCTTCTCCTGTAGGGTATAATCCTCCAAGGCTTATACTTTCTAAATTGTCATTTCTATCTATCCTAACTGGTGCAGATGTTCTAGTTTCTATTCCAGTTAAAATTCCATCTCCACTGCCAAAACCTTTTATCTTTTTATCAAAATTTCCAAATCCATCTACTAAAGAATCTATTACGTATTTTGGAAGACATTCTCTTAAATTTTTAAAATTATATCCTGGTTTAACTGACGGATCAACTTTTCCTAACTTTTTAGTTATTTCATTATTTAAGAAATCATCAATCCTTTGAACTGGAGCAAAATAATTTCCACCACCAACATTATATGCTAAACTTTCATAATACCTTTGAAATTCCATACCTCTTAATGGTGAATTCCCTTCAAAGTCATTTGGTCCTACTGTTACTACTATTGCTGAGTTAGAATTTCTTTTATCTCTAGCATGATAACTCATACCATTTACAACTAATTTTTTCTCCTCTGATGAAGCAGATACAACCACTCCGCCTGGACACATACAGAAAGAATAAACTCCTCTTCCAGAATCTTTACAAGTATGAGTTAATCTATATTCTGCTGCCTTTAATTTATGATGATTAGCATATTTTCCATACTGATTTTCATTTATTAGTTCTTGAAGATGTTCTGTCCTGACCCCTATTGCAAAAGGTTTTGCTTCCATATATATTCCAGTTTCATGTAACATCTCATATGTATCTCTTGAACTATGACCTATTGCAAGAACTAATACATCACAAGGAACTTCATTCCCATTAACAATTATACTTTTGACTTTTCCATCTTTATGTATAACCTTTTCTAGTTTAGATGAAAAGTGAACCTGACCACCTAATGCTTTTATCTTTTCTCTTATATTTTTTACTACACCTTTTAATATATCTGTTCCTACATGTGGTTTTCCTTTATAAATTATTTCTTCTGGTGCACCTGCTTTAACAAGTTCATCTAAAACAAAATCACACCTTGTATCTTTTATTCTAGTTGTCAGTTTTCCATCTGAAAAAGCTCCTGCTCCACCTTCCCCAAACTGAACATTAGAATTTAAATTTAAATCTCCATTTTTCCAAAACTTTTCTACAGATAAAGTTCTTTTGTCAACATCTTCTCCTCTTTCAAAAACAATAGGGTTATATCCATTTTTAGCTAATAATAAACCTGCAAATAAACCTGCAGGACCAAGTCCAACAATTACAGGCCTACTATTTAATTTTTCTCCCCCAAAAGGAAACTCTTCAACAAATAAAGCATTTTCAATTTTTACATTATTATCATTTACTTTTGCTACTATTTTGCTTTCATTTTCATGGTCAATATCCACACAATAATTAAATCTTATATCATTCTTTTTTCTAGCATCAATTGATTCTTTAATTATTTTTAAATTTCTAATTTCATCTTCAGGTAATCTTAATTTTTTTGCTATTTTATTTTTTAAAAGCGAAACATCTTCATCTATGCTTAGACTAATATTATTTATCCTTATAGTCATAAAATTCTCCTTTATATTTTAAAATTATTTACTTCTGGCAATATTATAAAATATATTATATAGCAAATAATTTTAAAATACACTCTACAATTTAATTCAAAAAAATACCTCCTTATAGAAAATACCTATAAAGAAGTTTTATAATTATACTTTAATATCACTTATATTCATATTTATTTTTAACTTTTTTATATACAAAAGCTTTAATAGCTTAATTTAATAAGTTAAAATTTTTATTTTAAAAGAATGCGTATAATTTTTACTTCCATTAATATCTCTATAAATTTCTCTAACCTCATTACAAATCCTTTCTATCTGAGCTATAAGCTCTAGATAATTACTTTTGCTTTTCATAATACTTGTCCCTTGTTTCTGTTAACCCTCATAAATACCACACTCTCTTTAATTCTATTTAAGATATTTTATTCATTTAAACATTAACCTATTCTATAATTCTTATAAAATTTAAGCTTAAAACATTAAAAAATAGCATTTCAAAATTATAGAATCTTGAAATGCTATTTTTTAATGTTTATCTTTATCTGTATTTTGGTTATCATTTGTATTATTTTCCGTATTTTGATTATGCTCATTGTTATTATTATTATTGTTTTTATCCTTATCTTTATTACTATCATTATTATTGTGAGTTTCATCTTTATTGGAAGTTGTATCTTTTGTTTCACCTGTTATTACAACTTTTATATCTTTAGGATTAAATTGAAGAATTTTTACCTTATCATTTTTACAAGTAACTTTTGGTGATAAAGTAACTTCTCCTTCTTTTTGCCCGTTTAAATCTAATATAGCACTCAAATCAGACTGGCTAACTTTATTTACATCATTCTCCATCCCCGTTATTGATACTGTAATTGTCTTTTTATCTAAATTCGCATTTAATCCTTGTGATAATCCAGTAGTATTTAAATCTACATTAAAATCTTTAGTAATATATTCATTTATTACAACTTTTACTTTTACACTTTTTATTCCATTTAAAATTTGAACATTTTTAGGTATTTGTAATCCTACATCTATTTCTTTAGATGCTGTTAAAGAAGATAAATCTACAGGCTCTGTGTTTATTGAATTTATTTTATTTAACTCTTCTGAATTTCCTAATATTTCTACTTTATTCACATTAGGAGAAATTGAATTTAAGGTTAATCCATTTTGTACTGTTCCTTTAGTTTGTACATTTATAGGAACTGATTTTCCTTTAGTTAATTTAACTGAAAAATTTATACTACCAGGATTTATAGTAACATGTTCTACTTTTTTTCCATTTTCATCTATAGCTTTAAGTGGAAGAGTAACATTTAAATTGTCTTTTATATCTTTAACTTCACCATCAACAACTACTCGATTTACTTTGCTAACATATTCTGAAGGTCCTAAAACTGTAGCTGATTGGGGATTTATTTGTGGCGAACTTACATGATACCCTTGCTTTGTAACAATATCCAAATCATTTTTTATATTGAAATTTTTTTCGACATAATCATCTAAATTAATAGTAACTCTTAAAAAGTTGTTATTCTTTATATTTATACCAGATGGATAGTTTGCAATTTGTACTGGAACTTGATTTTTACCCTTTTTTAATGCATATCCAGCCAAATTAGCCGTTACCTTAAATTGACTTGCATTAGATTTATAAACCTCATTAGCTGGACCTTCTAAATCTAATGTTACATAAAAATTTTGATTAGGTGATATCACTAATTTATGTTCTGCTAATGTATCCTCATTTAATATTTTTACAGGTACTTTATTAAGTTTATAATCCCTAATAGGATTTTCTACGTTCGTTATATAAAGCCAAAGTCCAAAGGATGCAATTAAGCATAATATTTTTATTATTATTTCTTTCTTTTTATCTGTAATATCCATGCTTTCACCCTTTCACCTAAAGTCTTAACTTTTTTATTTTTTCTATTTTGAACTATTCTCATTAAAATACTTTTTAGTTTATCTTTATCATAATTTCTAGTTAACCTACCATTGACCGCTAAAGATATAGTTCCCGTTTCTTCAGATACAACTATAATTAAAGCATCTGAATTTTCAGAAAGACCAATAGCTGCCCTATGCCTAGTTCCTAATTTTTTATTTATATCTGTATTAGCTGTAAGTGGTAAAACGCATCCTGAAGAAACTATTCTATCATTTCTTATAATAGTTGCTCCATCATGTAGAGGCGTGTTTACAACAAATATATTTTCTAAAAGTGCTGCTGAAACTATAGCATCTAACATAGTTCCATTTTGAATAACCTCTCCAAGTCCAGTTCCTTGTTCAATAGCTATTAAAGCTCCTGTCTTAGTTGAAGCTAAATTTTCAACTGCTACAACAATTTCTGTTGCTACTCTATTTAAGGTTTCTTCATCTTGAAATCCATGCAAATCTTCAAAAGCACTTCTACCTATATGCTCTAAAACCCTTCTAATTTCAGGTTGGAAAATTATAACAATCGTTAAAACTCCTATAGTTATTGTTTTGCTTAATATAAAGTAGAGCATATCTAACCTTAATAAATAACTAATAGGTATCAATATCAATATCAATACTATTCCTTTTAACAATTGTTCTGCTCTAGTTTCTTTAATCAAAACATATCCTTTATAAAATATAATAGAGACAACTATTATATCTAATATAGACCAAATTGACATGTTTTTTACAGAATTAGCTATCATCATAAAAACATCTTGCAATTCCTTCACCCCTAACATCTGCTATAGTAAAATTATACACCAATAGATAAATTGTTAACATATTATATTTGTTACAAAAATTAATTTTTATTTATTTTTTAGGTAATAATATTAAGTAACAAGAATATAAATTTATCAAAAGGAGGTATACTTATGAAAGATAAAATAATAAATTTTATTAAAAATTATCCAATATTAATCATTCTCAGTTTAACCTTATTCTTGACAATTTATTTATTTGCATATGGTAAAACAAATAAAGATTTCAAAAATGCAAAAAAAGTTTCTAAGGAAATTTCATTGTTAAACTCTAATTTAAATAATGCCTTAGAGGAAAATCATATAAATGTTGATAAATCTTTAGATGCTCTTTCTAAAAATAAAAATTCTTTAGAACATATAAAAGACTCTATATTAAAAACTGAAACTTCTAAAAAATACGAACCTATATTTAAAAATCTAACCTTAGCTATAGATTCAAATTTAAAACTTTATGACCATTCTATACTTTTACTTAAAAATTTAAAGTCTAATGACATTAATGAAGGACTTGAAAACTTAAATTCTTTTATATCTGAAACAAATAAAGCTTATGAATTATGCAAAAAAGATGGTTTAGATGCTAGTCTTACTAAAGATGGCCAAGCATTTTATGATTCTTTTAACTTTTATGTAAATGAACTTGTAAAAATAAACAGAGATTCTACTATAGCCTCTTCACAAAAAAGTGAATTTGCTTTATGTTTAGAAAAATACATCCATGAATTAAGTTTAATAAATAAAGATTTAATGCCAGCAATTGAAACTATAAGAAACGAAAAAAGAGATTTATCTATAATGATAGATGATATTAATAAAAAATTGGATTCTCTAATGGAATTAAAAAATGACTTTTATTCTATTTCTATTCCTTCAGATTTAGAAACTTATTTTGATGACTTTAATTCTTTAATAGATAAATCTTTTATTTATTTGTACTCATTAAAAGATGCCCTTAAAGAAGAATCTTCTTTTGGAAAAATTAATTACGATAAAGCGCTAAGTGATTATGTAGATTTAACTACTTCATTTGAAAAATTTAAATCTAATTTTGATAAATTTGCTAATAATAAATAATTTTTTGTATTAAAATACCTCAATTGGTTAAACTACATTAGAAAAGGACTTCATCAAGGGAGGTTTTTTATGATTAAATTTAAAACTTTTATTTTTTTCCTGTTTCTATTTTTAATTATGAATACGGGGAATAGTTACGCATTGAATAATTGTGCAAATTCACTTATAGATAGTCCAAAAATGTTATCTGATTATGATCATTATGTTTCAAATACAGAAAATTTTTTAGAAAATGAAACTTTAACTACTACCTCTTCAAAAATTACTTCAAAAGATGAAGTAGTTCAAGTTTTTAATCATTCTAATAAAAAATTATATTTAACTAATAATGACATAGAACTTATGGCTAAAGTTGTATTTGCTGAAAGTAAAGGTGAATCTTACGAGGGAAAAGTGGCAGTTGCTTCAGTAATTTTAAACAGAACTATTTCCCCTAGTTTTCCACCTACTATAGAAAAAGTTGTCAAACAAAAAAATGCTTTTTCTTGTGTTATAAATGGTCAAATAAAAGGTTCACCGAATGAAGATTGTTATAAGGCTGTTATGGAAGCTATAAGAGGCCAAGATCCTACAAATCATGCCTTATACTTTTATAACCCTAAATTATCCACTTGTAATTGGATGAAAAACATAGATAAGAAAAACATAAAAACCATCGGAAAGCATGTATTTTTTCAAATTTAATACAAAATAAAAGCTTGCAAAATTTACTTTCTTGCAAGCTTTTGTTTTGTAAGTATTAAAATTTACTTTAAACCTAAATAAGAAACTGCACTAAAAGCTGCTATTTGCCCTTCACCAGCTGCTTTAATATATTGATAAGGCTTTCCTATACAGTCACCTGCAGCAAAACATCCTTTAATATTAGTTTTCATAAGCCTATCAACATTTATATGCCCCTCTTCTACTATTAATCCTGGGACTAGCTGAGAAGGCGAAACACTGTCTCTTAAAAAAAATAAACCATCCGTTTCAATTATTTGATTATTTAGTTCTAATTTCTCAACTTTATCAGTTCCCACTACAGCTTTAGGTATTCCACGAACTATTTCTATATTATCGTTAATATTTAATTCTCCAGTATACATAGGAATGAAATAAACTTGTTTTGCTAACTCACTAATGTAGTTTGCATCTTCTTCTGATTCCTTATTATACCCAACTATAGTTACTATTTTGTCTTTATAAAGTGGTGCATCACATGTAGCGCAATATCCAACACCTTTACCTACCAGCTCTTGCTCTCCTTTAATAGGTTTAGTATATTCTATTCCTGTTGCTAAAATCACCGTTTTTGCTTCATACATTTTTTCATTTACCATTAAAGCAAAATATTCTCCCATAGCATAAATACTATCTATTCGTTCCTGAATAATCTCTATATCCATTTCTTCAACATGCTTTTTAAATGCATGTTGAAGTTCTGTACCTTTTACTCCAAAAAAACCTAAATAATTATTAACTTTAGGAGCTTTTACCAGTTTAGAACTTAAATCTTTACTTCCAAATAATATTATATTTTTATTTCTTATTTTAGCATTTATAGCTGCTGATAATCCAGCAGGTCCACTTCCAACTATAGCTATATCATATCGTTCCATAATAATCACCTAAAATTTAATTAAAGATGTTTTTTTATTATATTTTCTAAATCGTTCTTAGGTCTAAATCCTATTACCTTATCTATTGGCTTTCCATCTTTAAACATCACTAATGTTGGAATACTAGCAACTTGAAATTTATTTGCAACTGAAGGATTCTTATCTACATCAACTTTAACAAATTTTACATTTTTTAAGTCCCCTGCAATTTCATCTATAACAGGTGCTATCATTTTACATGGTCCACACCAAGTAGCCCAAAAGTCTACAACAACTACTCCATTTTGGTCTAAAACCTCGCCTTTAAATTCATTTTCAGCAACATGTTTAATCATAAAAAATTCCTCCTGTTATACCCCCTTAGGGTACTTTTAATATACTTTTATTATATGCGTCTGTCCAATAAAGGTCAATGAATTATTAATTAAATTTAGGTTAAATTTTAATTATCTAATATGCTTTTTATGGTGCTATTATAATACATAGTATCACCATACTTCTCTCTTATTTTTCCCCCATACTCTTTGCTTTTATTTATATCTACATCTTTTAATGTAACAGCTAATTTATAAAGAACTTCTTCTTCATATTCTCCATTTGAATACTTATCTAAATATTCACTATAATATTTCACCTCTTCTTGAGTGTTATTATTTCCTTCTTCCGCATTACCTAATGTATAAATTATATATGGTTTTAAATAGCTTTCATTACTATATTTCAAAGCTTTTTTTAAGTTATTTATAGCTTCTCCATACTTTTGTTCGCTTATAAGTTTTCTACCATTGTTATAATAAAAATTTAATCCATCTCCTTTTAATAAATCTTCTCCTTTTTCTAATAAAATTTTTTCATTAAGAGAAATATTATTCTTATTAGTATTATCTATAAATTCAATTAACTTATTAAAATTTTTACTAGCTATATACCCTTCAAACTCTTTAGAATTAAAATTAATTTTATTTTTTTCTGTTACCTTAGTATTTTGTATTTTTTCTTTATTGTTAATTGCAACTTCCTGAGCTTTAGATTTTTTATTATTTAAATATGTAAATATAAAAATGCCTCCTACAAACATTAATGAAGCTATTGCAATAGTACCTATTTTAAAAATAGATTTTTTGCTATTTCCCTCTAAGTAAGATATTTCTTTTAAAGTATTTTTAGCTATTTCATTTTTTAAATCTATTTCTAAAACCTTACTAGAGTACTCCTTAGCATTTTCAAAATCTCCTTTTTTCATATAGCAAAAAGCTAATCCATTATTAACATTAATACTATTAAAATCGCTTTCACTACAAAAAGATAATTTTTTAATAGCTACGCTTATTTCCATATTTTTTATATGTTCTAAGCATTCTTCATAGGCTATAAGTCTTCTTTTATCCACATCTAAATCTTTTAAATATCCTTTTGAAATTATATCATTATTAATTTTCACATTAATATACCATGCATTTTCAGCTTCAGATATGTTTCCTTTTATATAATGTATTATCCCTATTAGATTTAAGGCTAAATGATTTTTATTTTGACTTTTCAAATTAGCTTTTTCACAATACTTTAAACTTTTTTCAAAATTTCCTTCTGCATAATATTTTAAAGCTTTTTTATAGGCGTTTTTCTGATAATCCATTATATTCCTCCAAAGTTTATAAATATAATTTTTTTTGATTTTTTATCATTAGTTAAAAATATGTTTACTATAATCAATATCGATATTTATTTTGTTTACATTATACTTTCTCAATAAATAAAACATCATTTTAAGCATATTTAAATATACCTTAAATGATGTTTTAAACTTCTAATAAAATACCATTCCTAAAATTCCTGCTATAACTATAGTTAATATAGGATGTACTTTCTTCGATAATAAAAGTCCTAATATTATTACTGATATTATTATGGCTTTAAAATCTATATTGTAATTTATGATATAAGATGTTTTTGCTAAAGATAAAAAAGCATTTATTATTAATGCTATTAATATCGGTCTCATACCTAATAAAGCAGAGTTCCAAATTTTAGAATGTTTAAACTTATTAATTGCTTTATTTGCTATAGATATAAGTATAAATGACATTGTAACAACACCTACTGTTGAGAATAAACTTCCTAAAACACCTCCTATTTTATATCCAACAAAAGTAGCTGAATTAATTGCAATTGGTCCTGGAGTCATCTGTGATATTCCTATAATATCAATAAACTGAGATTTACTAATCCAATGATGATTATTAACAATTTCTCTTTCTATAAATGGAAGCATTGCATATCCTCCACCAAAACTAAATGCTCCTATCTTAAAAAATGACCAAAAAAGTTGAAATAATATTTCCATATTACTTCACCTTCTTTCTAAAAAACATTATTCCAAATATGGCAGACGCTATTATTACTATTATTGGATTTATATTTAAGTAAGTTAAAGCTATAACCCCTACTATTATTAATATTAAATTAGTAATATTTTTTTGAACTGATTTGCCTAAACTAACTACTGCTACTAGCACCAACATAGGCACCGCTGCACTAATTCCTTTAAAAGCTAAATTAACATAATGGTTATTTCTAAACTGCATAAAAACAGTTGCAACAATTAAAATTATTAAAAAAGATGGCAAAGCCACTCCTAATAAGCCGAGTAATGCACCTACAAAACCACCTATCTTATAACCTATAAAAGTAGATGAATTAATAGCTAAGGCTCCAGGAAAACTTTGCGATATAACTAATACATCCATAAATTCTTCTTTAGTAATCCATTTCTTTCTATTAACCACCTCTTCTTCTATTAAAGGTATCATTGCATACCCTCCCCCAAATGTAAAAGCACCTATTTTTAAAAAAGCTAAAAACATACTAAACAACTTTTTCATCAATAAACCTCCATTCTTGCTTTTTAAAATCATAATATTTAACTATCCATTAAAATTATACTATTTTTTTAAGCAAACAAAATGAGAAGATGAAATATATCACCTTCTCATTTTGCTTTGTATTTTTATATTTAGTGTTATTTATTTAAATTTTAAAATTTAAGCTATTTTTATTGTTCTATTATTATTTTTTTAGCATTTAATATTGATGTAGCACTCATTGAGAATTCATCTAATCCATATTCAACAAGTGTTGAAATAGCATTTTCATCTCCTGCCATTTCTCCACACATTCCTACCCATTTTCCATGTTTATGAGCACCATCAATTGTCATCTTTATTAATCTTAATACAGCTGGGTGCATTGGATTATAAAGGTATGAAACTTTTTCGCTCATTCTATCAGCAGCTAATGTATATTGAATTAAATCATTAGTTCCTATTGAGAAAAAATCAACATATTTAGCTAATTCATCAGCACAAACTGCTGCTGCTGGAATTTCAACCATTATTCCCCATTGTGTAGTTTCTGAATAATCTTTGCCTTCTGATTTAAGCTCCTTTTTACATTCTTCAACTACTTCTTTAGCTTGAATAAATTCTTCTAAACCTGAAATCATAGGAAACATTACTCTTAAATCTCCAAAAACTGAAGCTCTTAATAATGCTCTTAATTGAACTTTAAATAATTCTTTTCTATCCAAACATAATCTTATTGCTCTATATCCTAAGAATGGATTCATCTCTTCTGGTAATGGTAAGTATGGTAAAGTCTTATCTCCACCTATATCAAGTGTTCTTATAACAACTGGTTTACCTTCCATTTTTTCTAATACATATTTGTATGATTCAAATTGTTCTTCTTCTGTTGGTGCATCATTTCTATCCATATATAAAAATTCTGTTCTAAATAAACCTACACCATCTCCACCATTAGCTAATACTTGATTTACATCTTCTGGTTTACCAATATTTCCACAAACCTCTATTCTTTTTCCATCCTTTGTAGTAGTCTTAACGTCTATTAAAGTTTTTAACTCTTCTTGCTCTTTTATAAAAGCTTCTCTTTTTGACTTATATAAATTAATAATATCTTCATCTGGATTTAATATAATATTTCCTTCTATTCCATCAACTATTATTGAGTCTCCATTTTTAACAGTTTCAGTTATCTCTTTAAGTCCTACAACTGCTGGAATTTCCAACGTTCTCGCCATAATAGCTGAGTGTGAAGTTCTTCCACCAATATTAGTTGCAAAAGCTATAACTTTGCTTTTATCTAATTGAGCTGTATCTGATGGTGTTAAGTCATGAGCTACAACTATAGTATTTTCTTCATTTATCTCAAACCCAATAACTTTTCCTGCAATGTTTGCTATTATTCTTTTTGATACATCTTTTATATCTGCCGCTCTTTCTCTCATATAGTCATCTTCCATTGAATCAAAAATCATAACAAATGTATTTGTAACATCATCAACAGCTTTCATAGCATTTGATTTATTATTTTCTATTTCAAGCTCCATTGCTCCAGTAAACTCTGGATCATCTAATAATGTTAAATGAGCTTCAAAAACTTCAGCTTTTTCTGCCCCCATTGATTTTACTGCCTTTTCTTTTATCTTACTAAGTTGAACCTTTGAACTTTCTAAAGCTTTTTTTAATTTTTCTTTTTCTAAATTAACATCAGTGATTTTTTCTTCACTAATAACTATTTCCTCATGTTGTTGTAAAAACACCTTACCAATAGCATATCCTTTTGAAGCTGCTATACCTTTCATCATGTCGCATTCCTCCCTAAAAACAATCTATATAATTAAAAGTTAATTTCTTATAATTTAAAGTTTTAATCTTCCTATAAATTAATTAAGCAATATTTATGCCAAACTTTTATCGTTTACATTTAAAACTTAAAATACATATCTATGTTGCCCTAAATAACTCATTTTAATAAATTCATATCTTAAATTCATATAAGAAAATATTTTTACACTTTTAATATGATTTGATACTTTTTATCAACCTATTTTTTCTGAAAATTCATAATAATAATGATTATACTTATATTTCCTGTTATAATCAAGTTGATATTTTTTATCATAGTTTATAACTAATTTGATATTTTTTATCAATAATGTATTTTGTTATATAAATATCTTCGATTTTAAAAAAACTAATAATTTTAAGTGAGGTTTTTTAATGTATTCACAAAAAATAATTATAAAAAATTTAAATGGAGTTCATACTCGCTTTTCAGCTATGATTGTAAATAAAGCTTCTCAAATTAAGAACACATACAATATAAATTTATATTTAAAAAAACCCCCTTTTACAGATTGGCTTGGTATAAGCATGCTTGCAGTATTATCTTTAAAGATTCAATATGAAGAATGTATTTTTATAGGTGCAAAAGAAGAAAATCCAAATTACAAAATAGCAATTAAAGAGCTTGTAACCTACATAAACGCATATATAAACAATTCTGCCCCTATAATGAAACAAATAGATGAATTTATTGAAGAGAGCAAAATAGCTAGTGATCAAATTTTTCATAACTTACCTGTAGGGCTATTAGTTATAGATTTAAACTCTAATATAACAAATATAAATAAATACGCCCTTGATTTACTATATAAAGATTTTAATGATGTTATAGGTAAAAAAGTTTCAGATATTATTAAGAATACAGAACTACCTAACATTTTAAAATCAAAATCAAAACATTTTGGACATATACAACATATAAATACTAAAACAACAATGGTTAATCGAAGTCCTATTTTTAAAAATAATAAAGTTATAGGTGCTATTGGAGTATTTCAAGATATTTCAGATATTATTGGAATAAAAGAATTAAATGAAAAATTTAAAAAAATATTAGAATCTTCTCATGATATGATTTGTTTTATTGATGAATTTAGGAAAATAAGTTATATAAATCCTACTTACAAAAAAAAATCTTCCACAATTTTCTAATGATGTTATAGGTAAAGACATATTAAAAATATCTCCGAAAGGACTAAGAGCTAAAGCATTTAATGAGAAAAAAAAATTAGAAAATATAGTACATAGCAAAGGTGGTATGGAACTCATAACTACTATAGAACCTATATTTATAGATGATACTTTTAAAGGTATTATATCAACATCTAAAACTGTAATTGAAATTAGAGAATTAGTTAGTAAATTAAGAAAGTCAGAGGAAGAACTCAATTACTATAAGGATGAACTTTTACGCCATACTTCTAATTCTTCTTTTAAGGATATAATAGGTTCTTCTGGAATTCTTAAAGATATACTTTATATATGTGAAAAAGCTTCAAAAACCACATCAACAGTTTTAATTAGAGGTGAAAGTGGAACTGGAAAAGAACTAATAGCAAAAGCTATACATAATAATAGCGATAGATATAAAGAATCTTTTGTTAGAGTAAATTGTGCTGCCATTCCAGAAAATTTATTAGAAAGTGAACTTTTCGGATTTGAAAAAGGAGCTTTTACTGGTGCTATAAAAAGTAAGCCAGGAAAATTTGCTATAGCAGATGGTGGAACTATATTCTTAGATGAAATTGGTGATATGCCAATTTCTATGCAAGTTAAACTTTTAAGAGTTTTACAAGAACGTGAAATAGAATCATTAGGTAGTATTTCTCCTCAAAAAATAGATGTAAGAGTAATTGCTGCAACAAATAGAAATCTAGAAAATTTAATGAAAGAAAATAAATTTAGAGAAGATTTATACTATAGATTAAATGTTCTCAGCATTAGTTTACCTCCTTTAAAAGATAGAAAGGTTGATATACCCGCTTTAACTGACTATTTTATACAAAAATTAAATCAACGTTTAAATAAAAATGTAAGAGGTATAACTTCTGAAACACTTTATTGTCTTCAAGAGTACTCTTGGCCTGGAAACATAAGAGAATTAGAAAATATAATAGAGCGAGCAATAAATCTAAACGAAGATGGACTTTTAAGCTCAAAAGATTTACCTAATTACATAAAAAATAATTCTTCTCATTCTAATAA
>X256_Zander__coassemble_54_pt1 | contig 23086 bp, 10 predicted proteins | sample X256_Zander__metabat2_high_PE_003 | metagenome-assembled genome bin X256_Zander | reverse complement strand
AGGATCTTTACACTTTCCAATATAATGAATTTCTTTATTATCTAATTCAATTTCTTCAAATACAAAACCATATTTGTCATTACTGAATAATTTAGTTATATCTTCTATTTTTATATCTTTAAGTTCTTCCTTTTCTTTATTATGTTCATTTATTTTAGAAACTTCATTTTTATTTGAATTAGCTTTTTGAGCTTTTCCACAAGATATATTAATTGTGCTTAAACTTAATAAAATTATTACTATTAACCTCTTTACTTTCTTATTTACCATCTTATTTCACCCTTATGTAAAAAATATATAATTATTGCTATTCCAATTATATGGTTTAGTTAAGATTTTTGAAATAAATTTTTTAACTTTTTATAAAATTTTATTTTTTAGTTTTTAATTGTACTATTTAGTTTTTTAATATAAAATTCAACTGCTCCTCTTTAAAAGTAACTATTTATCTTAATTAATCATATTAATAGTATATAAGAAATCTTATATATATAAGTTCTTAAGAAGATTCTACGTTTAAAGTTTGCATATCATTTAAATTACAGTTTTTATGAAAGTTAATTTAAAAATGTAGCTTCACTATTAGAACATATATACATTATAAAATTAAAACTTTTATTAAAATGTATAAAATTTAAGGAGGATACTTATAATGCTTACCCCTAATAATTGTCAAAATCGTTGCAATAAATGTTGTCCTAATTCTTCTTCTCAAAATCAAGTTCCTATGGTAGGAGGCTTTATTGCTAAAGAACATCTTGAAGCCTTACCTATGAGTTCTGAAATTTCAGGAAGTTGGGGACCTTTATCTTGGGAAATTGAGTTTGATGTAACAGAAAGCGATATATCTAAAGATTATTTTAAAATAAAATTAATGTTCTTCGGAACAACTATAATTAATGACAACTTATCAGAAACACATCCTGAAATAGATGTAAACTTAAGTCTTTCAGGTGTTGGTTTAACCGCTACCATTGGAGTTGATTTTACAAATAAAATCGTATTCTTAAGAGGAAATTTAAACTTTGTTGTATATTCTAAACAATTTGACATAACTCTTTTAAAATTCTAAGGTGGGAAAATTTATGAATTGTGATTTTTCAAATACTGTTCAAGGCCCTTTTGATGGATATATCCAGTTAAAAAATGAGGCTCTTTTTGTTGCAAGAATTCGGTTAGTATACACTCTTAAAACTTCTAAGTATAGAACTTCAAAAACTCAAAAAGTTCTTAAAGGTCAGTCTAAAAAAATTATAATGCCTGAAGGTGCACATACTATTTTTTATTATATTGAATATGAAAATGCTTTAGGAAAATGGAAAGAACTAAAATCTGATATGCACCATGAACCTACAATTATTTGCTTTAAAACTTCTGGTAGCTTATTAAAAGCTAAATGTGAAGAAATTGAATGTCCTAGTGGAGATTCAGGTGATGTACCTAATCCTAAACCTTGTTGTAGATGTAAATGCCGTAGATGTTGTTGCCACAGACGTCCTGAATAGTAAAGAGAGGGGAAAATTTAAACCCCTCTCTTATTATTTGCTTTTAAAAGCTTTTATTTCCCAAGTTTATCTAATCCTATTAGGAAGCTTTCTGTCTTGCTAGTCAGCCTATAAGATTCATTCATATTAGGGAAATTGCTAATAAACACTTTGTTAGGTTCTTCACAGAATATTTCTAAAGCATCTCCTTCTGAATATTTTTTGCTATCTAAACCTATTTTAAGATTTGCACCAGTTTCATTTCCTTGTATTACTCCTAATTCTTCTCCACCAGATCTCTTTTTTAATGTAATTTTGAAATACTCTCTTCCTACAAAAGCATTAGGTGCAGTATTTCTATTTGAGATTATTTTTAATTCCTTAGAAAGTTTTTGAAAACTAACTTGGGCTATAAAATTATTATTTGCATCAACTAATGCTATTGTATTTTGAAGTGTATAAGGAGCTAATCTATCTTCTTTTATTATAAAGCTTTCAGTTCTTGTAATTTGAGATGTATAATCTTGACCATCTAATGGATAATCAATTATTTCTACTCTATTTGGTGAATCTCCATATCCAATACTTATAATATCATCAAACTCAAAAAACTTATTATTTAAATTTGCAACAAATTCCCATGCAGTTCTTCTTCCAAATATAATTGAATTTTCTTTTAATCTTATTCCATCTGATGCATACAATCTAACTTGAATTATAGCTGATGAAGTACTTTGATCTATATTATTAGTTCTAGTTACAAATAATTTTTTTGTACTTAATACAAAATTAATAGTTGCAAGCTCTCTTCCATTATTATTTTTAAATATAATTTCATTAGGATATAATGGTCTTGGTTCTATACTTAAAAGACCATTTGGAGTTATTTCAAATCTTTCTATTATACTGCTAAATGGAGTAGAAACTCCTGTTTCTACATTAACCTTTTTACTAGATAATGGCTCTCTACTTATTACTTCTAATATATCTCCAAAAAAATAGCTTTCCGAATCTATTGCTCCTTTAAAAGCTGACCCATTAGAACCATCTGAAATTTTTCCCTCTAATCTATCTTGTTCAGTAGCTGTAGTTAATAAAATTTCAAAGTATTTCATTCCAGGTATTCCCTTTCTAGGTGCATTTACTCCTGTAGAAATAACTTTTATTTCATTATTAAACTTTGAAAAATAAAGCTCAATAATTGCTCTTGGAGGATTGTTATTATCATTTGATACTAATTTATCCATTACAACATATGCTTTTAATCCATTTTCAGTTATTATGAATGCTTCATTACTGCTGAATTTAGGGTTGTATTTATTTCCTGTTGTTGGATAATCATCTATTTCAACTTTATTTGGTTTAGTACCATAGATAATATTTATAATATCACCGTATTTGAAAAACTCACCTTCTAAATCCGTAGCAAATTTAGTTGCATCAGAATTCACTGCTATTTGACCAATTACGTTTAATGTAATCCCATCTCTTTCATAAAGTTCAATTTCAATAACTGTTGCATTATCATTCTGCTTTCCTCTCTCAGAATCAACTCTTAAAACATTTGTAATGGTATCAAATCTAACTGTAGCTAATTTTTCATTAGTTTGATTTTTTAATATAATTTCGTTAGCATATCTAGCAATTATAGGTATTCTCATAAGTCCTGTTTGGGTTATTTTAAATCTTTCTGTATCATCTGTTAAATTATAAGTTTCTCCTTTTCTAGGGTAGTTAGTGATTTCTGCTTTATTAGGCGTGTTAGAATCTATTTGAATAACATCTCCAATTGCAAAAGATTGATTATTTAAATTAGTTCTAAATTGAGTAGCATCTTGAGTAGGTGCTATTATTCCTTCCAATTCATTTCTTGAACTACCTTTAATTAGTTTAACAGTAAAATCATCTGTATTAGATGCAACACTACCACTAGAAGTAACTTCTAAACGATTTGTAACAATATTAAATTTAGCCTTAGCTAATTCTTGATTAGTTGCATTTTTAAGTATAATCTCATTAGGATATGATGATATATCTTCTATTTTCTCAAGTCCATTTTCTGTTATTTTAAATCTTTCTAATTTTGCCATTAGATTATAAGTATCATCTTTGCTTGGATAATTAGTAATTTCTACTTTATTAATTTCTTCACAGAATATATCAATAGTATCTCCAATTGAGTACATTTTGTCATCTAAATTAGTTTTAAATCTATTGCCATCTTCATTTCCTTGTATTGTTCCCATAAACTTTTGTGGTGTAGTTAAACTATTTAGAGTAACTTTGAAATAATCTCTTCTAGCAAAAGTATTAGGTGCATTATTTCCAGTTGAAATAACTCTTAGTTTATTTTGGAACTTTGAAAAAGTAATTTCGACAATTTCTTGATTAGTCGTATCCTTTAACAGAATTTTGTTTGGCAATATATATGGAACTAAACCATCTCTAGTTATTATAAAGGCTTCATTTCCATCAAATTTAGGGTTATACTCTTGTCCTGTGATTGGAAAATCTTTTATTAAAATTTTATTTGGTTCATCATCATAAGAAATATTTATAATATCACCAAAGTAAAATCTTTCTTTATTTAAGTTGTCAGTAAATTTTTTACCATTATCATCAGCATTTATTATGCCTTGTTTTCTTAGTGTAGTTCCATCACTTCTATATAACTCAAATTTAAGAATTTTATCATCATTAACAGTATCTGTATAAGTAACTTCTAACCTATTTGTATTACTATCAAATTTAATTTGTGCTAATTCATCACCATTAGTATCCCTAAAAATAATATCATTATTAAAAGGCTTAGGAACTCTTCGAGCAAATAAAAACATAGTAATATTTTGACTTAAGGTTTTATCATTTATAGGTCTTAATGAAGCATATTCTATACATGGAAAAACACAATATCTATCCTCATTTATCTCCACATCTTCATCAATCACTATATAAGTAGTAAAAGGAGTTTTTATTTTAAAAGAATTTACGGCATCTGTAATTGTATTATTTGAAACATAAAGAACTCTTTGAAGAATTTCACCTGTTATTAAAAGTAATTTTCCTGTTAAACTCATTCCTTCTACATTTGGATCATTTGATTTTGGAGTATTTATTATTTTATTAGAGGTTATTTTTACATCAACAAAAGTTTTTGTTATGGTTTTTATACTCGGTTTATCCCCTGAAAGAATTAAGTTATCTGAAATAGATATTTGACTCCAAGATTTATCTACAAAGGAACTTATTTTTTCATTAAACTTTTGAATATCACAAAGTCCTACAATTTCATATCCATTATTTACGGAACATTTACACTTCATAATTTTTTCCTTTACATATTAATTATCCATATATACTATGCTTTTATAAATTAATATTGTTATAAATTAATTGTCTATATCAAAATAAGCCTTAACATTAACTAAAAAATAAACAGATAAAATAGTATAGCAGTATACATCAAAATATTGCTCATAACTTCATCTAAACTCAGTAAAATTGAGAATAATAAAAAGAGGTTGTATCAAGTTGATTTTTAATCAATTTAATACAACCCCTATATTTTTTTAGTTTTCTATTTTTCAAGTTTGTCTAAATCTATCATGAAGCTTTCTGTTTTTTGAGTAAGCCTATAACTATCCCCTAAATTAGGATAACTAGTTATAACTACATTATTAGGTTCTTCACAGAATATTTCTAAGACATCTCCTTCTACATATTTTTTACTATCTAAACTTGCTTTAAAATTTGCACCTGTTTCGTTTCCTTGTATTACTCCTACCTCTTTTCCACCAGATTTCTTATTTAATGTGATTTTAAAATAATCTTTTCCTACAAACTTACTTGGTGCAATATTTGCATTTACAATTATTTTTAATTCCTTAGAGAATTTGTAAAAAACAACTAATGCTATAGTGTTATTACTTAAATCAGTTAACATTATTGTATTTTGAAGTATATATCTAACCAATCCAGTTTGAGTTACTATGAATGCTTCACTTACTGTAAATATAGGAGTATAAGTTTGGCCCATAGCTTGGAAATTAATTACATTTACTCTTCTTTGGTAATTTCCATAACCAATAACTATAATATCACCAAAATTAAAAGATTTTTCATTTAAATCATCCACAAAACTTACTGCTAATGCTCTTTCTACGATAACTCCATTTCCTTTTAATGTTCTATCTGGTGAATATATTCTAAATTGAAGTGCAGGTCTACCAGTTCCTTGTCTTATAATATTATTAGTTCTTTTTACAAATAATTTTTGTGTACTTAATACAAAACGAATCTTTGCTATTTCTTGATTAGAATCATTTTTAAATATAATGTCATTAGGATATGCTGATGGTATTTCTTGAAGCCCATTTTCTGTTATTTCATATCTTGCTATATTCTTATTTATCATTATTCCTCTACCTGATATAACCTCCTCTATTTTAGTTGAAAAACTTCTAGCATTTATTATCATTAAGGTATCTCCAATAGAGTAAGATTGTAACTCTAATTCTTGTTTAAATGAGCTAGCATCTCGTGAATACGGTACATTTCCAGTTAATAGAGTTTGATTATCTCTAAATAATATTAATGAAAAATAATTTGTATACGGAGAGCCTACCTGCTTATTTGGTGCATTATTTCGTGTAGATAAAACTTTTAACTTATTATCAAGTTTTGAAAAATAAACTTCAAGAATACTAGTATTATTACCATCAGTTGATATTATACTATCTTTTAACACATATGGTTTTAATCCATTTTGACTTATTACAAAAGCTTCATTATTATCAAGTTTAGGATTATATTGCTGTCTTTGAATTGGATAATCTTCTATTTCAATCTTATTTGGTTTAGAGTTATAAATAATATTTATAACATCACCATATTTAAAGAATACACCTTCTAAAGACTCGACAAATTGAGTTGTACCAGTATTCCCTAGTATTTCACCGAATGTATTTAATGTTCTTCCATCTTCTTCATAAAGCTCAACTCTAATAGTAGTATCATCATTTTGATTTGCTTGCTGAGGATTAACTCTTAAGACGTTTGTAATAGTATCAAATAGAATTGTAGCTAGTTCTTGATTTCTTTGATTTTTCAATTTAATTGTATTGGTATATCTGGCAATTATAGGTATCTTTACAAGGCCTATTTCTGTTATTCTAAACCGTTCTAAGTCTTGTGTTAAATTATATATATTTCCTTTATCAGGATAATTAGTAATCTCTGCTTTATCAGAAGGATCTGCATTTATTTGAACAACATCTCCAATTGAATAAGCTTTACCATTTAAAATAGTTTTAAATTGAGTAGCATCTTGATTTGCTGTTATTATTCCTTGAAATTCATCTCTTGAACTTGCTTTAATTAGTTTAACTGTAAAATCATCATTTACAGATGCCCTGTTACCCGTAGAACTAACTTCTAAAACACTTGTAATAACATTAAATTTAACTCTAGCTAGTTCTTGACTTGTAGTATTTTTCAATATAATTTCATTTGGATATGCTGGTATATCTATTTTTTCAAGTCCCTTAGCTGTTATTTTAAATCTTTCTGTTTTTTGTTTTAAGTTATAATTGTCATCTTTATCAGGATAGTTAGTAATTTCTAACTTATTTCCTTCTTCACAGAATATATCAATAGTATCTCCAATTGAATACTGTTTATCATCTAAACGATTTTTAAATCTATTACCATTTTCATTCCCGACGATTACTCCTATAACATTACCTTTAGTCATTGTATTATTTAAAGTAACTTTAAAATAATCTTTTCTTGCAAACCTATTAGGTGCAGTGTTTCCAGTTGAAATAATCCTTACCTTATTACCAAACTTTGAAAAACTAAGTTCAACTATTTTTTGATTATTCTCATCATTTAATATTATTTTATTTGGTAATGCATATGGAACTAAACCCTTTCTAGTTATTATAAAAGCTTCATTTCTATCAATTTTAGGATTATATTCTTCCCCCATATTAGGGAAATTCTTTATTAAGACTTTGTTTTGCTTATCCTTATAAGAAATATTTATAATATCTCCAAAGTTAAATATTTGCTTATTTAAGTCTTGAGCAAACTTTTCTGCATTAGCATTTACACTTATTGTACTTTCTTTTCTTAAAGTAGTTCCGCCTCTTTGGTATAGTTCAAATTTAAGAATTTTGTTGTCATTACTTGCTTTAGTAGAAGTAACATCCAACATATTTGTATTACTATCAAATTTAATTTTTGCTAATTCTTGATTATTATCATTTTTGAAAACAATATCGTTATTAAAAGGTTTGGAAACTATTTTAGCAAATAAAAACATAGTAATATTTTGACTTAAACTTTTATCATTTATAGGTCTTAATGAAGCGTATTCTACACATGAAAAAACACAATACTTATCCTCATTTACCTCCATATCTTCATCAAGCACTATATAAGTAGTAAACGGTGTGTTTATTTTAAAAGAATTTATTTTATCTACATTAATATTATTTGAAACATAAAGCACCCTTTGAAGAATTTCGCCTGCTACTAAAAGAAGTTTTCCTGTTAACTTCATTTCCGCCACATTTGGATCATCTGATTTTGGAGTATTTATTATTTTAGTAGATGTTATTTTTACGTCAATAGAAATTTTTGTTATAGTTTTTATGATTGGTTTATCCCCAGAAAGAATTAGATTATCTGAAATAGATACTTGAGTCCAAGATTCATCCATAAATGAACTTATTTTTTCATTAAATTTTTGAATATCACAAAGCCCTTCAATTTCATATTCATTAGTTAAAGAACAATCACATTTCATAATTTTTACCTTTAATATATTAATTACTAATATATAATATGATTTTGTAAATTAATGGTTGCACTTAATTTGACAATTCAAGCATCATAAAAATAAAATCTTTGTTTATTTAAATCTTCAGTAAACTATTGTGCATTACTATTTGCATTTATTATGCTTACTTTTCTTAGAGTAGTCCCATCTCTTTTATAAATTATCTTTTAGAGTTCCATTATGGTGCGTTTATTTTTCAAGCTTATTGTCTGTTATTCTAAAACTTTCTTTTTTTTGGGTAGATTTATAATCTTGACCTATATTAGGAAAATTACGAATCGTAACTTTATTAGGCTCTTCACAGAATATTTCTATAATATCTCCTACATCATAAGCTTTATTATCTAAACTTTGTTTAAAAAGTGTACCATTGTTATTACCTTTTATTATTCCTATAAATTCTCCAGTTGAATTTGATTTTTTTAATTTCACTTTAAAATAATCTGCTCCAGAAGATACGTTGGGTGCAAGTTTTCCAGTAGAGATTATTTTTAATGTCCTTGGAAATGCTTGAAAACTAATATTAACAATAATATCATTATTTTGATTAAACAATATTATTGAATTTTGAAGTGTATATCTAACAAGACCAGTTTGCTTTACTATAAAGGCCTCACTTACTGCAAATATAGGAATATATATATCTCCTATATTTGGTAAATTATCTATATTTACTCTTCTTGGGTGAGTTCCATAACCAATAATTATAATATCTCCAAAATTAAAAGATTTTTCATTTAAATCATCCACAAAACTTACTGCTAATGCTTTTTCTACGATAACTCCATTTGCTTTTAATATTCTATCTGGTGAATATAATCTAAATTGAAGTACAGGTCTACCCGATCCTTGTATGATATTATTAGTTTTTGTTACAAATAATTTTTGCGTACTTAATTCAAAACGAACCATTGCTATTTCTTGATTGGAATCATTTTTAAATATAATATCATTAAGATATATTGCTGACATTTCTATAAGACCTTTTTCTGTTATTTCATATCTAATTATATTATTATTGTTTATTGTAATTACTCCTGTTATAACATCCTCTAGTCTAGTTTTAAGTTGATCTGCACTTATTGTCATTAAGGTATCTCCAATAGAATAAGGACTTAACTCTAAAGCTTGTTTAAAAGAGCTACCATCTTGTGAATATGGTATAGTTCCAATTAATGAATTTTGATTATCTCTAAAGAATATTACTTTAAAATAATCTGCATATAGAGAACCACCCTGCTTACTTGGTGCATTATTTCCAGTAGAAAAAACTTTTATTTTATTATTAAGTTTTGAGAAATAAACTTCAGCTATATCTCTATTACCATTAGCTGATACTATCTTATGTTTTAAAGCATATAATTCTAATCCATTTCTAGTTATTACAAAAGCTTCATTATTATCTAATTTAGGAGTATATGGATTTCCTACAGTTGGAACATCATCTATTTCAACCTTATTTGGTTTACTTCCATAAATAAGATTTATAACATCACCATATTTAAAGAATGCACCTTCTAAATATTCTTTTAATTTGCTTGCATTAGCATTTCCTTCTATCTCACCAGATGCAGTTAGTGTTTTTCCATCTTCTCTATAAAGTTCAACCTTAATAGGAGTACCGTCATTTACTCTTCCAGGAGTAGGGTGAGGTTCAACTATTAAAATATTTGTAGTAGGGTCAAATTGAATAGTAGCTAATTCTTCATTATTTTCATTTTTTAACTTAATTTCATTAGCATATCTAGCAATTACCTCTATTTTCACAAGTCCCATTTCTGTTATTCTAAATCTTTCAGTGTCTTCCGTTAAGTTATAAACATTTCCCTGAGTAGGGTAATTAATAATCTCTCCTTGATTAGGAGGGTCAGCAGTTATTTGAATAACATCTCCAAATGAAAAAGCTTTACCATTTAATTGTGTTTTAAATAGCGTAGCGTCTGTGTTAGGTGATATTGTTCCTGTAAAATCCTCTCTTGAACTTGCCTTAAATAACTGAACTGTAAAATCATCATTACGAGATGCCATATTACCTGTAGAAGTCACTTCTAAAATACTTGTACTAACATTAAACTTAACTCTAGCTAACTCTTGACTTGTATTATTTTTTAATACAATTTCATTTGGATATTCTGGTATATTTATTTTTTCAAGCCCCTTAGCGGTTATTCTAAATCTTTCTGTTTTTTGTTTTAAGTTATACGTATTATCTTTATTAGGGTAGTTAGTAATTTCTACTTTATTAGGTTCTTCACAGAATATATCAATAATATCTCCAATTGAATATGCTTTTTCATCTAAACGATTTTTAAATACACTACCATCTTGATTTCTTTTTATTATTCCTATAAAAGTTTGTTTTGGCTTTTGATTGTTTAAGTTAACCCTAAAATAATCTTGTGTTGGCATTCTATTTGGGGTAGTATTTCCTGTTGAAACAACCCTTACCTTATTACCAAACTTTGAAAAACTAAGTTCAATAATTGGTCTATTAGCGTCGTCATTTAATATTATTTTATTTGGTAATGCATATGGAACTAAACCATTTCTAGTTATTACAAAGGCTTCATTTCTATCAATTTTAGGATTATAGTCATCTCCCATATTAGGAAAATTCTTTATTAAAACGTTGTTTGGTTTATCCTCATAAGAAATATTTATAACATCATAAAAATAAAATCTTTGTTTATTTAACTCTTCAGTAAACTGTTGTGCATTAGAATTTGTATTTATTGTGCCTACTTTTCTTAGAGTAGCCCCATCTCTTTTATATAATTCAAATTTAAGAACCTTATTATCATTTGTATTTGCTTGTATAAAGCTAACTTCTAACATATTTGTATTGCTATCAAATTTAATTTTTGCTAATTCTTGATCATTCTCATTTTTAAAAATAATATCATTATTAAAAGGTTTAGGAATCCTCCTAGCAAATAAAAACATGGTAACATTTTGACTTAAGCTTTTATTATTTATAGGTCTTAATGAAGCATATTCTATACAAGGGAAAACACAATATCTATCTTCATTTATCTCCACATCTTCATCAATTACTATATAAGTAGTAAATGGAGTTTTTATTTTAAAAGAATTTATTTTTTCTAAATTACTATTATTAGAAACATAAAGTACCCTTTGAGTAATTTCACCTGCAACTAAAAGAAGTTTGCCTGTTAAACTCATTCCTTCTATGTTTGAATCCTGTGATTTTGGAGTATTTACTATTTTAGTAGATGTTATTTTTACATCAATAAAAGTTTTAGTTATAGTTTTTATACTTGGCTTATCCCCTGAAAGGATTAAATTATCTGAAATAGATACTTGAGTCCAAGATTCATCCACAAATAAATTTATTTTCTCATTAAACTTTTGAATATCACAAAGCCCTACAATTTCATGTTTATTAGTTAGAGAACACTCACATTTCATAAAATTCCTCTTTTATATATTAATCTCCAATATATAATATGTTTTTTTATTAATGTTGTTATAAGATAAAAAAGATTCTATATAGATACTCATTATTTTATAAGTATGTACTATATAAAGTCTTTTTTTCTAAGTTTGCTTCTTCATTGTTATTATTTTTTTATATGATTCCATTGTAATATTATATTTTTTGAAGTTCAGTATCTGTTATGGTAAATATCTCTGTTTTTTGAGTGAGATTATACCTGTTCCCTATATAATATAAATTACTAATAGCTACTTTACTAGGTTCTTCACAGAAAATTTCTATTTCATCTCCTAAATCATAAGTTTTACCATCTAAAGTACCTTTAAAAACTCTAGCATCTTGATTTTTTTGTATTATTCCTGTAAATTCTTGATTAGGATTTGATTTTTTTAATGTTACTTTAAAATAATCTGTTCCTGTAGGAACATCAGATGCAAGATTACCAGTGGAAATTACTTTTATTTGCCTTGAAAGCCTATCAAAGCTAACTTCAGCAATAGCTTGATTTCCCCTATTAAAGACTTGTATTGAATTTTGAAGCATATATGGAACTAATCCAGCTTGCTTTATTACAAAGCTTTCAGTTGTTTTAAATGTAGGTATATATAGATGCCCTTCCTGAGGAAATCCAGTTATATTTATTCTCCTTGGGAAATTACCATAGCCAATTTTTATAATATCATTAAAATTAAAACCTTTATCGTTTAAATCATCCACAAAACTTATGGCTTGTGCTCCTTCTGATATAATTCCATTAGCTTTTAATGTTGTTCCATCAGAAGCATATAATCTAAATTGAAGCACAGGTCTTCTAGTCCTTGATGTTATAATATTATTAGTTCTTGTTACAAATAACTTGCCAGTACTTAATATAAAGCGAACTCTTGCTATATCATTATCATTATCATCTTTAAATACAATATCATTAGGGTATGTTGCTGATATTCGCTCAAGCCAATCCTGCGTTATTTCGTATCTTGATACCGTGTCTATAATTCTGCCACCACTACTTACTGTAAAATCTTCTATACGAGTTGAGAATTCAGAGTCCTTCATTATAGATAATGTATCTCCAACAGAGTACATTTGTTCTCCTAAAGCTTGCTTAAATGAGCTACTATCCTGTGAATATGGTATAGTTACAATTAATGGGGCTTGATTATTCCTATATAAAATTAATTTAAAATAATCTGGAAATTTATCTTGAGCCTCTTTACTTGGAGCTATTTGTGCACTAGAAATAACTTTTATTTTATTATCAAATTTTGAGAAATAAACGTCAGCAATATTCCATATAGATAGTTTATAAACTAAAAGATATTCTGTTAATCCTCGCTCTTCTATTATAAAAGCTTGGTTATTATCAAATCCTTTTTCATAATCCCTTCTATTAGGATTAAAATTCTCTATTAAAAACTTTTCAGGGTCACGGCCATAGGAAATCTTTATAATATATCCAATTTTATAAGAGATACCGTTTAAATCATTAACAAATGGACTCATATTGTTAGTATCTGAGCTTATTTCACCTGATGCTTTTAATGTAGTTCCATCTAATCCATAAAGTTCAAATTTAGTAGGGATAGAATCATTGAATGCCCCCCTTGAATGATCTTCAACTCTTAAAACACTTGCAATACTATCAAATTTAACTGAAACTAAATGATCACTAGAACTAGCATTTATAAATTTTATTTCAGTATTAATTACTGGTCGCATAGTCATTTTTACAAGACCTCTATCTGTTATTCTAAATCTTTCTATTATTTGTTCTGAATTATAATTATCTCCTAAATTAGGATAATTAGTAATCGCTACTGTACCTATATTAGAAGCTATTTCAATAACATCCCCATTTAAATAATCTATACCATTTAAAGCAGTTACAAATTGACTAGCATTTTGATTTGAATCTATTATTTCTTCAAAAATATCACCTGTACTTATCTTATATAATTTAACTTGAGATGTAATTAAAGAAGATTGAATATTTGAAGTAGAAGTAACTTCTAAAGCCTTTGACGTAATATTGAATTTAATTCTACTTAATTCTTGATTAGTATCATTTTTCAATATAATTTCACTAGGATATCCCTTTGGCATAGCTATCTTTTCAAGACCATTATCCGTTATTTTAAACCTTTCTAGTTTGTCTGTTAGGTTATATAGAGTTCCTTCGTCAGGATAATTAGTAATCTCTAATTTGTTAGGTTCTTCAGAAAATACATCAATAGTATCACCAATTGAGTATGATTGCATATCTAAGCTTCCTTTCAGAATTGTGCCATCTTCATTTCCCTTTATTATTCCTGTGAAATCCCTCCCATTAGACTTATTTAATACAATTTTAAAATAATCTCTTGCAGTAAATGTGCTTGGCGTAGTAATTCCAGTTGAAATAACTCTTAGTTTTTTATCAATTTTAGAAAAATTAAGTTCTACTATTGGTTGATTGTTAGAATCCTTTAGCCTTATTTTGCTCAATAAAATATATGAAACTAATCCTTTTTTAGTTATTATAAAAGCTTCATTATTAGTAAATTTAGGGTCATACTCTTCCCCTTGACTTGGATGATTTGTAATCTTAACTCTATCAGGATGTCTAAAATAAGCAATATTTATAATATCCCCATATTCAAAACCTTTACCATTTAAATCATTAACAAGTTTAGTTGCATTGGTTGATGATAGGATATGGCTAGATTCTTTTTTAGTTACACCATCACTACTAAATAATTCGATTTCAATTATAGCTTCTCTAGAACCTTGCTCAAAATGCTCTGTAGATGTAACTTCTAAAGTATTTTTCGAAGGGTCAAATTTAATTTTTGCAAGTTCCTTGTCTTTAGCCCTTGTATTAAAAATAATTTCATTAGGATATATAACTGTATCAGGGTCTGGACCTGGTGGAATAACAGCCTTACACGCTTCCATTAGATGAGCAAACAAAAATAACGTAACATTTTGACTTAAAGATTTATCATTTATAAGTCTTAAGGATGCATATTCTACGCAAACATAAACACAATATTTATCCATACTTATATCTGCATTTTCTTTAGCTACTATATAAGTAGTAAATGGTGTTTTTATTTTAAAAGAATTTACTTTCTCTGAATTAGTATTATTAGAAACATAAAGTACCCTTTGAACAATTTCGCCTGCAACTAAGAGAAGTTTACCTGTTAAGCTCATTCCTTCTATGTTTGGGGCATTTGATTTTGGAGTATTTATTAATTTACTAGAAGTTATTTGTACAGTAACAAAAGTCTTTGCTATGCTCCTTATACTTGGTTTGTTCCCTGAAAGAATTAAATTATCTGAAATAGATATTTGTGTCCAAGATTTATCTTCAAAACCACTTATTTTTTTATTAAATTTTTGAATATCACAAAGTCCTATAATTTCGTATTCATTAGTTAAAGAACACTTACATTTCATAATTTTTTCCCTTATATATTACTTGTTTATATATAATATGACTTTGTCAATTAATGTTGTTCTATATAATTTATATATATAAGTTCTAATAATAAATCTACATTTTTAAATTCACGCTTATATGACTTTTAAGTTATAGTAGTTAAAAGTTTAAATGTAAATTCTTTTTTAGAACATATATACTTTAAATTAAAGTACATAAAAACTAGTTTTTTCCACAACTAATTTTTATGTACTTATTGCCTATTAATAATATGTTTATAAATATAAATCTTCTTTAAGTGATTTAGTCTTCTATACTTAATCAATAACGTTTTTCAAGAAGGTTTCATTAGAATAATATATTATTCTTCTTTTACAAGACCATCTTGTGTTATTTTAAATTTTTCTATTTCATTTTCCATAAATTTAATATTCGTTCCTCTTATAGAATTTGCTATTCGAGTTGATAAAGGCATTTCACTCAATAGAGTTAATGTATCTCCAATAGAAAAAATCTTTGAATCTAAATCGTTTTTAAAAGAATTACCATTATCTCCTTGTAACAGAGTTCCTTCTAATATGTCTTTATTATCTCTAGATACTATTAATTTAAAATAATAACTTTTATCATCTAAAGAACCTGGTGCAATTTCCCCAGTGGAAACAACTCTTAATTCGTTTTTAAATGTTGAAAAATAAATTTCAACAATTCTCTTACCACTTCCAAGATCTCCCCTAATTTTAACTACTCTTATACTTTCTGTTAAACGATATGGATTTAATCCATCTTTAGTTATTAGGAAAGCTTCATTATTATCTAATTTAGGAATATACTCATTTCCTAAAATTTCATCATTTTTTATTAAAATTTTATCTGCTTTATCTCCATAAAAAATACTTATAACATAATCTTCTTCAAAAAGTTTACCATCTAAGGCTTCAGCAAATTTATTTGCGTCACTATTTTCTTCTATTTCTCCCTCTGCCTCTAATTTATCTCTTGATTTATCATAAAGGTCAAGCTTAATTGCTTTATCATTATTTCGATTTCCTTTATTCTCAACCTTCAAAGCATTTGTATTAGTATCGAAAGTTAGTATAGCTAACTCCCTTTGGTTAATACTATCATCAAATAATATAATTTGAGTATTGATTTCAGGTAATATATCTATTTTTTCAAGTCCATTTTCTGTTATCCTAAATTTTTCATTTTTTTTCTCTAGATTATAGTTATTATTTTTGTCTGGATAATTAGTTATAGTTACTCTTTCAATTTCTTCACAAAATACTTCAATTATATCACCAATTTTATATTCTTGAAGATCTAAAGATCCTTTAAAAATCCTACTATTTGAACTTCCTTTTACTATTCCTGTATATATTTCTTGTTTTTGCAAATAATTAGATGTAATTAAAACAATTTTAAAATAATCTTGTTCTCTAGTAAATGAGCTTGGTGCTGTCTTTTCAGTTGAAATGACCCGTAATCTATTATCAATTTTTGAAAAGCTAAGTTTAACAATTGTTTCATTATTAGTATTAGTTAATATTATTTCATTTAATAATAAATAGGGTACCAAACCATCTTTGCTTAAAATAAAAGCCTCGTGATTTCTAAATTTTGGTTCATAATTTTCATCTGTTTTAGGATGATTTGTAATATTTACTCTCTTAGGATGATTAGAATAACTAATTTTTATAATATCACCATATTGAAATCCTTTATTATTTAAATCAATAGCAAAATTATTTGCATTTTGTCCTCCTGCTATTTTTCCGTCTTCCTTTTTAGTTTTGCCGTTACTTTCAAATAACTCAAATTGAATTATAGATTCTTCGTCTCCTGGCTCAAAATGTTTTGTATATGTTGCTTCTAAAATACTTTTAGATATATTAAATTTAACTTTTGCTAACTCTTCATTATCCTTATTGGACTTAAAAATAATCTCACTAGGATAATATAAGTCAACTAGTTCAGGTCCTGGTAGTTTAATTTGGCCACATTCTTCTATTAGATGAGCAAACAGAAATAATGTAACATTTTGGCTTAGTGATTTATTATTTATAAGCCTTAATGATGAGTATTCTATGCAAGAATAAACACAATATTTATCTACACTTATATCTGTTTTTGAATCAACCACTATATAGGTAGTAAAAGGAGTTTTTATTTTAAAAGAAGTTATTTTATCTAAATTACTATTATTAGGAACGTAAAGTACTCTTTGAACAATTTCACCTACAACTAAAAGGAGCTTTCCTGTTAAACTCATTCCTTCTATATTTGGATTATTTGATTTTGGAGTATTTATTAACTTAGTAGAAGTTATTTTCACAGTAACAAAAGTTTTTGTTATATTTCTTATGCTAAGTTTATTGCTTGAAAAGTTTAAATTATCTGAAATAGATATTTGAGTCCAAGATTTATCTTGAAACTCATTGATTTTTTTATTAAACTTTGCAATATCACAAAGTCCTACAATTTCATACTCGTTACTTAAAGAACAATTACATTTCATAATTTTTCCTAATATATTGATTAATAATGTATTATATGGTTTTTCGACTAATGTTGTTATAAAAAAGATATAGGATAGCTTGCTATTTAAACAAGTTATCCTATATTTTTTAATTTTTGTTATACTTTTCTAAATATGCCTCCTTTCTTTATTATGAAAGCTACAGTATTAGTCCCTGTAGGAGTAAAGTCTTTTCCTACTTGTGGATAATTATTTATTAAAACTTTACGTGGCCTACCATTGTAAGAGATATTTATAACATCATCATATTCAAAGAATTTACCTTCTAATGATTTAGCAAAGTTAACTGAATTATCTCTTGGTGGCATTGTACCAGACTCCTTTACTGTTCTTCCTGTTTTATCATAAAGTTCAACTTTAACAGCTATACTATCATTATTTGCCCCTGATTCAGACTTAACTCTTATAACATTTGTTTTAACATCAAACGTTATAGTAGCTAATTTCGTGCCAATATTGTCTTTTAGTACAATTTCACTATTATATTCAGGTAATATTTCTATACCTAAAAGTCCCGTTTCTGTTATTCTAAATCTTTCTCTATCTTTTATTAATTTATAGCTATTTCCTTCCTTAGGATAATTAACAATTTCTGATTTGCCATCATTTTGAGAAACAACTATATCAATTACATCTCCAAGTGAATAGGATTTATCATTTAAGTTATTTTTAAAAGTTTCAGCATTTCCATTTGAAATTACTCCTTCAAATTCATTTCCTGACTTTGCTCTAAATAATGTAACAACTAAATTCTCATTAGCTGATGTGTTATTTCCAGTAGAAGTAACTTCTATTTTCTTTGTAACAACATTAAATTTAATTTTTGCTAATTCTTCATTGTTGTTATTTCTTAATATAATTTGATTAAGATATGGGGATGTTTTCATAAATCCCTTATCTGTTATTCTAAATCTTTCTCTTACTTCTTTTAAAATATAGTTCTTTCCTTTTTCAGGATAATTAGTTATCTCTGTTTTCGTAGGTTCTTTAGGAAATAATTTTAACAGGCTTCCAATTTGATAATCTTCACCATCTAAAACAGTTTTAAATACACTAGCATCTTCACCTTCTTCTATCCTAGCTTCTTTTTCAGTTCCTTGTGCGTTAACAAAATTAATTATAAAATAACGTTGAGCTACTCCAGTAGCAGGAGGTGCTGCCCTATTTCCTGTAGATATAACCTCAAACTTATTTGTATCAAGATTAATTTTAACCCTAGCTAACTCCTCGTTATTTTCATTTTTTGATATGATTTCATTGGGATAAAATCTTGCTGTATCTATCTTTATAAGTCCCATATCTGTTATTTCAAATTTTTCTGTTTTTTGTGTTAATTGATAATTATTATTTGGATTTGGATAGTTAGTTATAGTTGCTCTATTAGGTTCTTCAGAAAATACTTCAATAATATCTCCAATTTTATATCCTCTAAAATCCAAGCTTCCTTTAAAAACCCTACCATCTTCATTTCCTTTTATTATTCCTGTAAACCTTTGTTCATTATTAAGGTTATCATATGTTATTAAATTAATTTTAAAAGATTCTCCACTTGATGCTGTTTTTCCTGTTGAAATAACTTTTAATCTCTTATCAAGTTCTGAAAAACTAAGTTTAACTATCTCTTCATCACTAGAATTACTTAACATTATTTCATTTAATAGTGTATGTGGAACTAATTTATCTTTAGTTATTATAAAAGCTTCATTATTAGTAAATCTTGGCTTGTATTCTTGTCCTTGATTTGGATGATTTGTAATATTAACTCTATTAGGTTCTCTAAAATAGCCAATGTTTATAATATCCCCATATTCAAAGTCTTTGCCATTTAAATCAGTAACAAATTTAGTTGCATTGATTGATCTTAATATATGGCTAAATCCCTTTTTAGTTATACCATCCCTTTCAAACAATTCGAACTCAATTATAAGTTCTTGTGATCCTTGCTCAAAATTTCCTGTAGATGTTACTTCTAAAGTCTTTTTAGAGTCATTAATTTTAATTTTTGCTAATTGTCTATCTTCATTATTTAACTTAAAAATAATTTCACTAGGATGATAAATATCCACAGGTGGTGGCGGAGGTGGTGGCGGAGGTGGTGGTGGATCTGGACCTGGTCCTGGTCCTGGTCCTGGTCCTGGTCCTGGGTTTGGTGGAATAACTGGGTTACATTCTTCTATTAGATGAGCAAATAAAAATAGCGTAACATTTTGGCTTAGGGATTTATTATTTATAAGTCTTAATGATGCATATTCTATACAAGAATATACGCAGTATTTATCTGCACTTATATCTGTTTTTGAATCAACTACTATATAAGTAGTAAAAGGGGTTTTTATTTTAAAAGAATTTATTTTATCTGAATTGCTGTTAGAAACATAAAGAACTCTTTGAAGAATTTCTCCTGATACCAAAAGGAGTTTACCTGTTAAACTCATTCCTTCTATGCTAGGATTTCTTGATTTAGGGGTGTTTATTAACTTAGTAGAGTTTATTTGTACAGTTACAAAAGTTTTTGTTATACTTTTTATACTGGGTTTATCACCTGAGAGAATTAAATTATCTGACATTGATATTTGTGCCCAAGATTTATCCTTAAATCCACTTATTTTTTTATTAAATTTTTGAATATCACAAAGTCCTACTATTTCATATTCATTAGTTAAAGAACACTTGCATTTCATTATTTTTTCCTTAAAATCATATTATTATTAATATATAATATGATTTTGTCGACTAATGTTGTTAAATATAACAAATATTAAAAAAGATGTGGTATTTTTATATTAATTACATTAATAACCACATCATTTGTATTGAATTCTAATAAATTTAAAAATGTAAAATCTTTTTAATACGTATACATTTTTTATTTTAAATTAAGCACATCATTTTCTAAAGAAATACCTGTTAAGATATAATATGTACAAAGCATTATAGCTAATGATAAGTCTAAATAAAACTCAAATAGTTCATCTGAATTATTTACAAACTTCCAAAACTTTAAATTATTATGAGTATAAACATTTGTCATAAAGTAAAATAAAGCTAAGTTGTCAGAATCTATTGAAAATAAATTTAACTTCTCATTATATTTTTCATAACCATTACGATTTAGTTTATCAAAATCTCCTAAAAGAGAGCTAATACTAAACATATCTGATTTTAAGCTTTCAATAAGACTATTTCTATTTTGTTCTTCATTTAAACTTTTTATTTCTTTTCCCAAAATTTCTTCATTACAAAGTTTATCTCTATCAATTTGTAATCCAAAATTCTCTCCATACTCTAATAAATTCTTTACAAAGTTATAATCACAATGTAAATTCTTTATTTGTAATTTTTCATAAAACTCCTTAGAATTTTTCTCATCACTTAAACCTATAAATATTATAAAATTTTCTATAAAAGGTTTAGCATTAAAAGTCATAAAGTTTTCTACAGCCTTATAAATATCAAAATTATTTAACTGCATAATAAATTGCTCTGAGCAATTTGAAATTCTAGTACAAAAATCTAATTTATAATCTTGTTTTTTATCTTCATCTACAAAAGCATTGTATTGATTTAGAGTAAAGGAATCGTTTAACTTCTTCCCAACATATATTATTTCTTTAACTCTTTGTTTTGCATAATTTTCAGATTTAACTGATAGCATAGGTTAAATTCTCCTTTTTTTCCTTTATTATTTTAAATTTATGGTTCTTTCTTAAAAAAACATCATTTATTAGATTACACTATATTTTTTTCTGTTGCAATTCTTTAAATCTTCATATAGAATGAATTTATTGTTCTTTAAAAAACAAAAACTCCATAGTTGTCTAACTTTTCGCCGAGTTACAACTACAGAGTTCATCGAATTTTTACAAAATCAAAGTAACATTTATAATCATTTGATTGTAAATATATATGAAGGCATAAATTAATTTGACTTCACATTGATTTTGTTATGTCGTACTAACTAAACATTATAATTAAACCATACTAATTAAATCGTACTAATTAAATATTATAATTTATCATACTAATTAAATCATACTAATTAAATCATACTAATTAAATATTATAATTTATCATACTAATTAAATATTATAATTTGATTAAACTTAATTAATAAATTAGTAGAAAATAGGTTTATTAATAAAGCTATTATAATATCTAATTAGTATGTAGTCAATAAAGATTATTAGTTTTTTGTTACTTATTTCTTATAAAAACCAAATTTTAATTCAAAAAACACAAGAAAATAGGAGGACAAGCAATGAATACTTGCTTTAAAATATATAAGTTAACATTTAAAAATTATGAAATAAATATTTTTGACTCATACGAAAGGGAAGATAGAAGGAAAAGATTAATGTCTTTATATAGCTTTCTTCTAAAAAATGCTGACTTTGGTGCTATTAAAATATCTTTTTCTTCCTTATTAAAAAGATATAATAAGGGATATAAAAAATATAAAATGGCTTTAACAACTCTAAAAGATGCTATAAAAACTTTAATTGATTTAGGACTTTTAAAAGTTATTGATAAAGCTCGAAATGTTAATGTTTATTCTTTTTTAAGATTTAACTTTAGCTATTTTTATGGGGGGAATCCGACTGATATCCGACCAGAAAATCCGACCTGTGGAAAACTAGGTAAACCTATTAAAAACACTCAGTTTTCACAGGATGATATTAACTCTAAGTATATAAGTGTAAATAAAGATATAGATTTAGATAATAAGGATAATGCTTTAATGGAATATCCTGAATTTATTGATTCTCAAGAAAAAGTTAATGATTTAAATACTGTTATAAATCATGCTAAGAAATTATTTAAGTTTAAAAAAGTTACAAATAAATTGGTTAAAGAAAAGGTCTTAGAACAATTAACTAAATATTATAAGAACATTACTATTAAATTCTTAGATAATTATATTTTAAAAACTATTATTAAAACTATGTCTGACTTAAAATCTATCAAAACTCGAGTACAACAGGATAAAAAAGCATATAAAGCAAGCAAATTAACTTTTGTAGGAAATTGTGAATCAAGAGAATATGATTACGATAAATTAGAGTCAATGTTATTAGGTCAAAAAGATGGAACACTATCAGAATGTGAAATTAAGAAAGATAAAACAGAAAATAATTCTAAGAAAAATATATCTAATACTAATAAAACTAGTAACTTAAAATTTAATAATTTTGACCAAAGAACTTATGATTATGAGGAACTAGAGAAAAAGCTCTTAGGTTGGGAATAGCCTTTGGTACATATAGGTAAAATATATGATTTTACAACCAATTATATTTAAATTTGACATAGTTGGAATTTACAAGTATATTAAAAATAG
>X256_Zander__coassemble_53_pt1 | contig 23186 bp, 20 predicted proteins | sample X256_Zander__metabat2_high_PE_003 | metagenome-assembled genome bin X256_Zander | reverse complement strand
TTAAAAAATAAATAGTTATGGAATTTTAAGTCTTAATTTAATAAATTTAAGTTAGGTTTAGAATACAATTTAGATAAGTTTTAAACTATTGTTGATGAATCAATAATTAAAGTGGACAATTTAATTTGCCCACTTTAATAAATTATTTCTATGTTTTTCTAAGAAACTAGATGTTTAGCTATCTAAGGATTATGAAATTTTAATAGTATCCATTTTCGTTATTAAAAAACAAAATCGCTTCACACTCCTTATATTGCTTATTCATTGATTCTGTCTCTAAAAATGTCATGAATATATTTTCAATGGGTACTGTCCTTTTTAAAATGTACCCATTTTTACTATTACTAGATTTATTTAAATCAGCAAATGATAAAGCAACATCTAAATTAAATGTCCATGAGGTAAGAGACTTTTCATAACAATTCATCCAGTTACCGTCAGTAGACATTCCTCTAAATAATATTACTTCATCAATATTCAATAACTTAAAGTAAGCTTTTAAATAAGCAATACGATTAATTATATAGTTTATAATTTTTCCGGTTCCACCTACATTATTGAATATTTCTTTTTGTCTTAATATTTTGTTTCTATAGCTTACAATTCCTAATTCAGCCAGAATTATCTTAATGCCTTTAATCCATTCTGAATTTGGATTTAATACAATTTCTGTAGTTGTTTTTTCTTCTATAGAATCTAACCCTATAGATTTCATATATAGTTTTATATCTTTAATAAGAATTTGATTTCCTTCATTAGAATTTAAATTTATAGCTTGTTTATTTATTATATTGCTTAAATTACCTTTAAACCGATTAAAGATACTCCTTTCAGTAGCAGCTATTTTTTCGTTTGTTATTTCTTTAATTTTTTTATCCGCTTTAATGTATAATAGATTATTAAATTCTCTAATTTTTTTAGATATTATTTCTATATCTTTTATTTCTAGTTCTTTAGAACCTTTTAAAATTTGAAATAATTTTATATCTTCAGCAGGTAAGTCCCAATAGTTTCCTTTATCTTCGAAGTCTGTAATTCTCCATCTAAACATTGCTGTTTAAAATATTTTTCTATATATCCGGGTGTTCTTCGCCTATCTAATAATCTACATTGATTGTTATTAACTATATATTTAATTTCTCCATTTACAAACTCATCATCTGATAAAGCATTTGTATTAAATTTATGGATTTCCATATATACACTCCTTTTGTAGCTTATTAAAAATATCTAAAAACTTAATCTATATTTAATTATATATAAGTTCTAATAATAAATCTGCATTTTAAATTCATACTTATACAAACTTTAAGTCAGAGTAGTTAAAAGTTTATATGTAAATTCTTTTTTTGAACATATATATAATACTATTGCTAAGAAAATTATATTTTTATTTGGTGATAAAGAAATTTGTTGACATTAATAGTTATAGGTTTATTATTTGTGATTAGTTAGAGATTCAGAAAATATAGAGTTTAATTTTATAGTTATATTTAAACTTTAGTTATCATATAAAAAAAGTATGTTTTAAAGTATAATGACAATAATTAGATATTTAATAATAATAATTATTTATTCTTGGAGGGGACTATGTTAGTAGAAAAAGCTAGAAAATATTATGATAAAAAGTATGATTTAAATTGTGCAGAAACAATAATATATGCAGCTAATGAAGAATATTCACTTGGATTATCAAAAGAAACCTTAAAAGCTTTAGCTGGTTTTGGAGGAGGACTTTGTGTAGAACATATTTGTGGGGCTATAACAGGGGCTATTGCAGTGATTGGGATAATGTATACTGATGAAAAATCTCATCAAAGTCCTATTGTTAAAGAACTTACACAAAAGTTTATGAATAACTTTAAAGATAAGTTACAAGAATATAATTGTGATAAGTTAAAGGAAAAATATAAGAAAGATGAAGAATTTAGATGTCTATATATGGTAGAATCTTCAGCAGAAATTTTACAAGATTTAATAGATGAACAAAATAAATAGTTTGGTGGCTTACACTAGATATTAAAAGATAGGTGATTTAAAATGGATTTTGAAAAAGTAGAGTACTATGATAATAAAGTAATATTAAAAAACGTTAAAAATTTTGATATAAAACAAACTTTTGAGTGTGGTCAATGTTTTAGGTGGAAAAGAGAAGAAAATGGTAATTATATAGGTATAGCACATGGAAGGATTTTGGAGTTAGAGCAAAATGAAAATGATATTATAATATATAATACCAATAAAAAAGATTTTAATAATATTTGGCTTGAGTATTTTGACTTAAAAAGAGATTATAAAAAAGTAAAGCTAGAGTTATCAAAGGATGATATATTAAAAAAATCAGTAAACTTTGGATATGGAATAAGAATATTAAAACAAGAACCTTTTGAAATATTAATTTCTTTTATAATTTCTGCAAGAAATAGCATACCTGTAATATCAAAAACCATAAATAAAATTAGTAAATTGTTTGGAAATGTAATAGAGTATAAAGGTGAAAAATATTATACATTTCCAACTGTAGAAGAGTTAAATAGAGCTACTATAGAAGATATACAAAGCACAGGAGCATCTTTTAGAAGTAAGTATATTTTTGATACTATAAATAAAGTTTATGAATGTAATAAATTTTTACAAGATTCAACAATAAAAAAAGATATAATAGAAGATGATGAATTTAATAAAGAGTTATTAAATTACGACTTAAATAAAATATCTTTAATGAATGATGATGATTGTCATAAATCATTACAAAAGTTTATGGGAGTTGGAGCAAAAGTTGCAGACTGTGTTATGCTATTTTCTATGAAAAAGTGTTCAGCTTTTCCAGTGGATGTATGGGTAAAAAGAGCCATGGAACATTTCTATTTAGCTCCAGATATGTCTCTTAATAAAATAAGAATTTTTGGTAGAGATAAATTTGGCAAATTATCTGGATTTGCACAACAGTATCTTTTTTATTATGCTAGAGAAAACAATATAAAGTTATAGAAAAAATATTTAATGATATTGTATTTATTACAACTTATTTAAATAAGTTGTAATAAATTTTTTATATAAAATGTTGTTCTATTTGCATAAGTTTGATTTAGCATATATATATTTAGAAAGTGATTTTAAGAAATATATAAGTACAAACAACAGGAAAAATCCGAAGAATATACATACTATAAAAAACTCTTTAGGAAAGATGATTATTATAGGGTCTATTTTAGGGTCAAACAACCAATAATTATTATTAAAAACAATATTATGCATAAGTTCGAATACAAAATTGAAATTTAAAATACAAATTATGCATAAAAATAGAGTTGAATATATTATAAAATTACAGATTCTATTTAAGATAATGTCCAACCTTTTATTAAATGTATAAAAAATTAATAGATATATCAAAGTTAATAAACTACAAATTATAAATATAAAATTTATAAAGTTAAATACTTGTTTTACTTCATAAAAGTGATAATTTGCTTTATCTGATAAAATGAAATTTTCTAAAGTTAAAGAGTTATGTTTAATATTAATAATATAATTTATAATTTCATTATAATCATTTAATATTTGGATTTTTGAAAGAGAAGCACTATTTGGAATATTAAATAGTTTTAAAGATATCTTATAAAGAAATGTTGATAAAAATGTTGCTTGAATAATTAAACATAAAAAAAAGATATAAAAAGATAATAAAAAAAATAAGTTATTAATATTTGTCAAAGAGAAAATATTGAAAAATTTTTTCATAATTAAACCTCATTAAAAATAAATTATTGAAATTATTTGGAAGTGATAACAATGTTTAATTTGAGTAAATTTAAAAATAAATAAATATTTTAAAATTGTATTCGAATTTATCAAAATCACATTATAATTATTGACATATTTTAAGAATTTTATCTTTTTATTAAATAAATATGATATTACAAAACAAATAATTATTAAGAGAAAAAATGAGTAAATAAGAAATAAATTGAGAAAATTAGAAATTTTATAATATATTAGACAATTACATGGTTTGAAATATTATTAGCTATTGTCTATCATAATAATTGTATTAGCACTCTTGTGCAAAGAGTGCTAATGAAAATTAATATGTTATAAATATAAAATAAATAGATTATTAATATTAAGGAGGGGTTTAAATGAGAATTAAACCATTAGGAGATAGAGTAGTTATTAAAAGATTAGAAGCTGAAGAAAAAACAAAAAGTGGAATTCTTTTAACAGGTACAGCTAAAGAAGTTCCACTGGAAGCAGAAGTAATAGCAATTGGACCAGGAGAACTTGTTAATGGTGAAAGAGTAGCAATTGATGTTAAAATTGGGGATAAAGTATTTTTTCCTAAATATGCAGGTACAGAAGTTAAAGTTGATGGAGAAGAGTTTGTAATATTAAAACAAGAGGATATATTAGCAGTTATTGAATAAATTATTGGGAGGGAATTAATATGGCAAAGCAAATTAAATTTGGTGAAGATGCAAGAAGAAGTATGCAAGCTGGTGTTGATAAACTAGCTAATACAGTAAAAGGAACATTAGGACCAAAAGGAAGAAATGTAGTTTTAGATAAAAAATTTGGTTCACCTTTAATAACTAACGATGGAGTTTCAATAGCTAGAGAAATAGAATTAGAAGATCCGTTTGAAAATATGGGAGCTCAATTAGTTAAAGAGGTTGCAACAAAAACAAATGATGTAGCAGGAGACGGAACTACAACAGCTACATTGTTAGCACAAGCTATTATAAGAGAAGGATTAAAAAATGTTACTGCAGGGGCAAATCCAATACTTATAAGAGAAGGAATAAAAGTTGCGGTTAATAAAGCTGTTGAAGAAATTAAAGCTATATCAAAACCAGTAGAAGGAAAAGAAGATATAGCTAGAGTTGCAGCAATATCTGCATCAGACGAAACAATAGGAAAGCTTATAGCTGATGCTATGGAAAAAGTAGGTAATGAAGGTGTTATTACTGTTGAAGAATCAAAAACAATGGGTACTGAATTAGACGTTGTTGAAGGTATGCAATTTGATAGAGGATACTTATCACCTTATATGGTAACTGATACTGAAAAAATGGAAGCTAACTTAGATGATGCTTACATTTTAATAACTGATAAAAAGATATCAAATATTCAAGAAATATTACCTGTACTAGAGCAAATAGTTCAAGCCGGTAAAAAGTTAGTTATAATATCAGAAGATATAGAGGGAGAAGCTTTAGCAACATTAGTTGTAAATAGACTAAGAGGAACATTTACATGTGTTGCCGTTAAAGCACCAGGATTTGGTGATAGAAGAAAAGAAATGCTTCAAGATATAGCTACATTAACAGGTGGAGTTGTAATTTCGGAAGAATTAGGAAGAGATTTAAAAGATGCTACTATGGAAATGTTAGGAAGAGCAGAAAGTGTTAAGATAAGCAAAGATAACACTACTATAGTAAATGGCAAAGGTGATAAAGAAGAAATTAAAAACAGAGTAAATCAAATAAAAGTTCAATTAGAAGAAGCAACATCTGAATTTGATAAAGAAAAGCTTCAAGAAAGATTAGCTAAATTAGCAGGTGGAGTTGCAGTTATTAAAGTTGGAGCTGCAACAGAAACTGAACTTAAAGAAAGAAAATTAAGAATAGAAGATGCTTTAGCAGCTACTAAGGCAGCTGTTGAAGAAGGAATAGTACCTGGTGGTGGAACTGCTTATGTTAATGTTATAAATAAAGTAAATGAATTAACTTCTGAGGTAGAAGATAGTCAGCTTGGTATAAATATAATAGTTAGATCTCTTGAAGAGCCAATGAGACAAATTGCTACAAATGCAGGTCTTGAAGGTTCAGTTATAATAGAGAGAGTTAAAGCAAGTGAAGATGGAATTGGATACGATGCATTAAGAGGTAAGTATGAGAATATGATAAAAGTTGGTATAGTTGATCCAACTAAGGTTACAAGATCAGCACTTCAAAATGCAGCATCAGTAGCATCAACATTCTTAACAACAGAATCAGCAGTTGCTGATATTCCAGATAAAAATGCACCACAAATGCCACAAGCACCTGGAATGGGAATGGATGGAATGTACTAAGATTTAATTTAATATTAGATTTTTTTAAGACTAGAATCTATAGTTATGGATTCTAGTCTTTTTTGTAAGCAAAAATTTATATATATATGTTCTAAAAAAGAATTTATATCTAAACTTTTAACTACTTAAAGTTTGTATAAGGATGAATTTAAAAATGCAGATTTATTATTAGAACTTATATATTAAAAATCGTCTCAGTAAAACTAAAGATTAAATGAAAGTGATTAATGATTTGAATAAAATAAATGAAAAAATACTGAATAAAGAACATTTATATGGCAAGTATTAAAATGTAATAAAGACATTGAAAGGATTTGATAAAATGAAGAAAGCTTTTACGCTTATAGAAGTAATTATAGTTTTAGGAATAATAGCAGTTATAACATCAATAGCAATCCCTAACTTTACAGCAATTAGAGACAATTCTAAAAAGAAAGCAGATGTTCAAAGTTGTGAGGTAATAAAAAGAACGGTAATGATGCTGATGGCTGATGATACTATAACACTTGGAGATAATACAGTAACTTTTAATCCTAGTAGTAATGGCAGTAAGGTGGATGGAATTACAGATAGTTCTCAAAAGGAAGCTTTAGAAGAAGCATTAGATGATGTAAAACCTCCGCAGTCAAATAAAGATGCTAAATATATAATATCCTTAAAAGATAAAAAAGTAGAAGTTACTTTGAGTGATAAAAATACACGAGCAAGCTAATAAAAAGTTATATATGTTCTAATAATGAAATTATATTTAAAATTATTATTTATAATAACTGTATTTCAAATATACTACATTTAAAACTATAGAATATTTTTTATAAATTAGATAACTAAAGCTAAATTTAAGATATATTGCTAAAAATAAATTTGATTATTAAAATGGAGGTAATATGCGTATATTAGTTTTTCTGATAGGTACAATAATAGGAAGTTTTTTAGCTCTTTGTATATATAGGATTCCAAAGGGGATAGACATTATTTTTAAACAATCTTATTGTGAACATTGTAAAAAGAAAATTAGAATTAGAGATTTAATACCTATAATTAGTTACGTATCACTTAAAGGGAAAGCTAGATGTTGCAATAAAAAAATTTCTAAGAAAAATATAATAATTGAATTGTTAACAGGAATTATATTTTTATTACTGTTTATTAAATATGATTTATCCTTTTTATTTTTTAAATATTCAATTTTTATGTCGTTAATGACAGTAATTGCATTTATTGATTTAGAAACTAGCTATGTATATACAAGTGTAATTTTAAAAGGGAGTATTATAGGAGTATTTTTAATTGTTTTTGAAAAAGTTATTTATGACAATAAAATACTTGATTATGTAATAGGTGCTTTTTTAGTTGGATTTATTATGTTTTTAATAAGTAAAATAACTAAAGGGGCTATTGGAGAAGGTGACATTTATATAATATTTTTAATAGGACTCTTTTTAGGATGTTTAAAGACAATGGAACTTTTAATGATCACATTTATGATAGGTGGTTTAATAGCCGCTATTTTATTAATAACAAAGTTAAAAAAGAAAAAAGATGCAGTACCTTTAGCACCATTTTTATTCTTAGCTACATTTTTTATAATATTTAGCCAATAAATATAAATAAGTTAAATGAAAATGTTTTAATTTCAATAATAGATTTAAATTTTGAGATTATAGGTATTAAATGTATAATTTTAATGTAAGTATATTTGTAAAAAATTTTATAACTTTCATTGACAAGCCATTTAACATACATTATAATTAGTGTAAATTTAACGGGCAAACAGTCGAATATGAATTTTATTTACTCGTATATCCCCTGAATATGGCAGGGAGTATCTACCGGGAGCCGTAAAGTCCTGACTATGAGTGATGTAATATACTATATCTAAATATAAATTTTTAATATTTAATTTCTAATTGCATTAGTTTTATAAATTCATAATTACTATGCTTAATTAGTGAATAAATTAAATATTATAAAATTTTATTAGATTCTTATAGCATATTAACTTCACTTAAATTTAAAAAGTAAAGTTAGTATGCTTTTTTTAAAATCTTTTCTAAAAAGCAATATTAAACCATACAATTTAAAACATGTTTACAAAATCTTAGATAACCACAGTTGGTTCAAATTCTATGAAAATACTTTTATTTAAAAATAAATATTTAAATTTTACAAATAAATTTTTGTATAAAAATTATTAAACTATCTATAATAAACATTTAATAGTTGGAATATTTTTAATATTCAAGTTATTTTAAAATTTAGGAGGAATTATTAATGGCAACAATATGGAAAACGGGTTACACATTTGATGATGTACTTTTAGTACCTAATAAATCAGAAATATTACCAAAAGAAGTTAAGTTAAAGACTCAATTAACTAGAAATTTAAAAATAAATATACCTTTATTAAGTGCTGGTATGGATACTGTAACAGAATCAAAAATGGCAATAGCAATGGCTAGAGAAGGTGGAATAGGCATTATACATAAGAATATGTCTATAGAAGAACAAGCTAAAGAAGTTGATAAAGTTAAAAGACAAGAAAATGGCATAATAACAGATCCAATATATCTTTCTGAAAATAATAAATTACAAGATGCATTAAATTTAATGGCGCAATATAGAATATCAGGAGTTCCTGTAACTAATGAAGGTAAGTTAATTGGAATAATAACTAACAGGGATATATTATTTGAAACAGATTATACAAAATTAATAAGTGAAGTTATGACTAAAATGCCTTTAGTAACGGCTAAAGAAGGAACTACAATTGATCAAGCTAAAGATATATTAAAAAAATATAAAATTGAAAAGCTTCCTTTAGTAGATGACAATGGTAATTTAAAAGGACTAATAACAATAAAAGATATAGAGAAAGCTAAGATATTCCCAAATGCAGCTAAAGATGAAAAAGGTAGATTGCTTTGTGGGGCTGCAGTAGGCGTTACTGGCAATATGATTGAAAGAATTGATGCCTTAGTAAAAGTAAAAGTTGATGTCATTACAATAGATACAGCACATGGTCACTCAAAAGGGGTTTTAGAGGCTGTAAAAGCAATAAAAGATAAGTATCCAAAACTTCAAATAATAGCTGGAAATGTAGCTACTGCTGAAGCAACAAAGGCCTTAATAGAAGCTGGAGCAGATTGCGTTAAAGTAGGTATAGGACCAGGTTCAATTTGTACAACTAGGATAGTTGCAGGAGTAGGAGTACCTCAATTAACAGCGGTTATGGATTGTGCTGAAGAGGCAAAAAAATATGGAGTTCCTGTTATTGCAGATGGTGGAATAAAATATTCTGGAGATATAGTTAAAGCGTTAGCAGCTGGAGCAAGTACAGCTATGATGGGTTCTTTATTTGCTGGATGTGATGAAGCACCAGGAGAAATGGAAATATATCAAGGAAGAAGTTATAAAGTTTACAGAGGAATGGGTTCATTGGGAGCTATGGAAAAAGGAAGCAAGGACAGATACTTCCAAGAAGGAAATAAAAAATTAGTTCCAGAAGGTGTTGAAGGAAGAATAGCATATAAAGGTTCTGTATCAGATACTATATATCAACTTTTAGGTGGAATAAGAGCTGGAATGGGATATTTAGGTTCAAAAACTTTCACTGAATTATGTGATAGCGCAAAATTTATTGTTCAAACTTCAGCAGGATTTAGAGAGAGTCATCCACATGATATTAACATAACTAAAGAAGCTCCAAATTATAGTGTTAAACAGTAGAATTATAAAAAGTACATTGCTTTAAAATATTATAAATAATCAATATATTTCATAAAAAGATAGATTATAATTTATAGATAGAATATTTTACGTAAAAAAATTTTATTGTAGTGGATGCATTTAAACTAGGAATTTTGATAATTATAAATTTAAATGCAATATTTAATGCAAATTAGGATAGAGTTATATTTTTAGAAATATTAAATATATTTGGAGGAAGATATGAAAAAAGATTTAGTTTTAGTCGTAGATTTTGGTGGACAATATAATCAACTTATTGCAAGAAGAGTTAGAGAATTCGGTGTTTATTGTGAAATAATACCATATAGCTATTCAATAGAAAAAATAAGAGAAAAAAATCCAAAAGGAATAATATTTACTGGGGGACCGAATAGCGTGTACGGAGAAGGGACTCCAAAGGTTGATAAAGATATATTTAATTTAAATACTCCAATTCTTGGAATATGCTATGGCGATCAACTTATGTCGCATATGTTAGGTGGAAAAGTTGCAACAGCACCTGTAAGAGAGTATGGTAAAACGGAAATCAAACTAGATTGCAAATCAAAATTATTTAGTGGAATAAATGAAAATGAAGTTTGTTGGATGAGTCATACAGATTATGTTCAAGATGCACCAAATGGTTTCAAGATAACTGCAAGCACAGAAGTATGTCCAATAGCTGCTATGGAAAATGAAGAAAGAAAGTTTTATGGAGTACAATTTCACCCAGAAGTAGAGCATACTCCATTTGGTAAAAAATTAATTCAAAACTTCTTATACAACATATGTGGGCTTCAAAAAAGTTGGACAATGGCTTCTTTTGCAGAAGAAAAAATAAGAGAAATTAAAAAATTAGTTGGAGATAAAAAAGTTATTTGTGCATTATCAGGTGGAGTAGATTCATCAGTTGCAGCTGTTTTAGTTCATAAAGCGATTGGCAAGCAATTAACTTGTATATTTGTTGATCATGGTCTTTTAAGAAAAGATGAAGGTGATCAAGTAGAAAAAATATTTAGAGATGGTTTTGATATGAATCTTATAAGAGTTAATGCTCAAGAAAGATTTCTTTCTAAATTAGCTGGTGTTAGTGATCCAGAAACTAAGAGAAAAATAATAGGTGAAGAATTCATAAGAGTATTTGAGGAGGAATCAAAGAAATTAGGAGATATAGCTTATCTTGTACAAGGAACTATATATGCAGATGTAGTTGAAAGTGGTACAGGAACTTCAGCAGTTATAAAGAGTCACCATAATGTTGGTGGACTTCCAGAAGATATGGAGTTTTCATTAATAGAGCCTTTAAGAGAATTATTTAAAGATGAAGTTAGAGCTGTAGGAGAGGAAATTGGAATACCACATCATTTAGTGTGGAGACAACCGTTCCCAGGGCCAGGACTTGCAATAAGAGTATTAGGCGAAATTAATGAAGAGAAATTAGAAATAGTTAGAGAAGCAGATTTTATATTTAGAGATGAAATAGCTAAATCAGGTTTAGAGGGTAAAATATGGCAATACTTTGCTGTGCTACCTGATATAAAAAGTGTTGGAGTTATGGGTGATGAAAGAACTTATTGTCATACAATAGCTTTAAGAGCAGTAACATCTTCAGATGGTATGACATCAAATTGGGCTCATATACCATATGAGGTTATAGATAGTGTTTCAAGAAGAATAGTTAATGAAGTTAAAGGTGTAAATAGAATTGTTTATGATGTAACGTCTAAGCCACCAGCAACTATTGAATGGGAATAAAATTAAATATGTTTTTTATGAGGTAGTTTATATAAACTACCTCATTTTTGCTTATTAATGCAAATTAATAAAAAATTTATAAGCAATTTTTAAAAATTTATTACAAAATGTACAAGGATGTATCTGTAAAATAATGTCTTATAAGATAATCTTATAAGTTAATTTTAATATAAATTTAAAATTAAAAGTTGAATTTAAGGTAATTAAATTTTATCTAGTAAATTGTTAAGAAAAGTACATATTTACAAAACGTTAAACAACATATATAATTAGGATAAATTAATAATGGATATAAATGGAAAATAAGAATTTAAATGTAAAAAATACCTTAATATTTTATAAAAAATATTAAAGTATGTGTAATTACAAAAAAATAAAAGAATGGTGGTTGATATTATTGCAATTAGTTATTAATAAAAAATATGGTAATTTAATTTAAATAACCTAAATTTTTTGATTTCAGATTTTAAAAGCATTGTTAATAACTTTTATTAAAAGTTTAAAAAACAAATAATTAATTCAGGGGGGGAAAAGTAACAATGAGAAAAAGGCTTTTTGGAGTCATAGCACTAGCGCTTATGGGGACTTCTGTACTTGCAGGATGTGGAGGTCAACCAGAGACACCAGAGCTAAATACTGATAAAAGCTCAGCTGATTCATCAGAAAGAATATCAGCTACAGATTCAGGTAAATTACCTGAAGTTGCAAAAAAGAGAAATGATACATTAATAGTTGGAACAGCTGCACCAGTAGGTCAATTTAATTCAGCTTATGCATCAGATGCATCAGATTTACAAGTTATAGGATTAATATTTTCTCCACTTTTGAGTAATGATGAAAAAGGAAATCCTATTCCTAATGTTGCAGACAAATGGGAGATATCAGATGACAAGAAGACGTATACATTTTATTTAAAAGAAGGGGTTAAGTTTTCTAATGGAGAAGAGTTGACTGCTGATGATGTTGCATTTACGTATACAACACTTTGCGATCGAAGTTACGATGGTTCAAGAAGTACTGCTGTAGAAAATTTAGATGGATATAAAGAATATAGGGATGGAGATGATAAGAGTGTTAGAGGTATTAAAGTTATAGATAAAAAAACTATTTCTTTTACTTTTACAGAGCCAAATTCATCAGCTATATATAAGTTCAACCATGGAATAATGCCAAAGAGCGTTTATGATTTTACAAAAGGGAATATTCAAAAGATTAAAGATTTATTTTCAAAACCAGTAGGATCAGGTCCATATAAACTTGTTGAACATAAACAAGGACAAGAAGTTACATTAGAAAGAAATGATGATTACTTTAAGGGACAACCTAAGATTAAAAATATAGTTTTGAAAGTAACTAATGGCAAAACTAATTTACAGGAACTTATGTCTGGAAATATTGATGTGGAAGAAATAGGGATAAAGCCTGAATCAGTACAACAGCTGCAAAGTGCAGGATTTTCAAATTTAGATGTGTGTCTTGATAATGGATATAACTATATTGGATGGAACTTAAATAACGAAAAATTTAAAGACAAAAAAGTAAGACAAGCATTGACTTATGGATTCAATAGACAAGCATTTACTGATTCATATTATAAAGGATATGCTGAAGTTATTAATGGACCAATATTACCTATGTCTTGGGCATATACAGATGATTTAAATAAGTATGAATATAATGCAGAAAAAGCAAATGAACTTTTAGATGAAGCTGGATGGAAATTAGGGGAAGGTGGAATTAGAGAAAAAGATGGAGAAAAATTAAGTATAAGGTGGTTAACTTATACTGATTCTAAATTTGTTGATACCTTAATACCTATATTAAAGGAAGATTGGAAAAAGATAGGTGTAGAAGTTACACCTGAATTGGTTGAATTTGGAACTTTATCATCTACAGTTAGAGACAAAAGAGATTATGAAATGTTTAACATGGCATGGAGCCTTTCAGTAGATCCAGATCCATCAGGATTATTTGGAATAGATCAAGATAAGCTAGGGGGACATAATTTTGTTGGATGGAAAAATGAAGAGGCGGACAAGCTATTAAAAGATGCTTTACAAGAAACAGATCAAGAAAAGAAAAAAGCTATATATGCAAAATGGCAACAAATAGCTAATGAAGAACTACCATATATGTTCTTAAATCAAAATAAGAAGGCATTGGTATCAAATACTAGAGTTAAGAATTTAAAAATGTCACCTTATGTTTCATGGATTCAAAATGTTCATGAAATTGAATTAGAACAGTATTAATCATCAATAGTAACCTAGATTATGTAGGTTACCAAAAAATAGGGGGGATACGATGATACAATACATTATAAGAAGAGTTCTTCAAATGATACCTACAGTAATAGGTATTTCATTAATTCTTTTTCTTATATTTGCTTTGACACCTGGTGATGCTATATCAAATAATATGGACCCACATATGAGTGCAGAAAGAAAAGCTGAACTTAGATCCATGTACCATTTAGATGAGCCTAAGCATGTTCAATATTTTTATTGGATGAAAGGTGTAGTTACAGAAGGAACCTTTGGAGAATCATTTTACTACAAAAAGCCAGTTGCCGATGTTATGAAAGATTTTATACCAAACTCATTCTTATTAGCAGCTATTTCATTAATATTAGGAGTATTAATAGCTGTGCCAATAGGAATAGTTTCAGCAACAAAACAATATTCAATATTTGATAAATTTTTTACGGTCTTTGCTCTCATAGGCATATCAATGCCAGCCTTTTTCTTTGGGCTATTGCTAATTAAAAAAGTAGGGGTTGACTGGAAGTTGCTTCCATTCTCGGGGATGACCACTCCGGGATCAAATTATACAGGGGTAAAATATATAATAGATGTACTTAGGCACATGAGTTTACCATTAATAGTTTTAACATTAAGTAGTGTTGCTGGGTGGATGAGATATACTCGTTCAAGTATGTTAGAGGTTATAAGACAAGATTATATTAGAACAGCAAGAGCAAAAGGATTATCAGAAAAAGTTGTTATTTATAAACATGCCTTAAGAAATGCATTAATACCAGTTGTAACTTTATTAGGTTTTTCATTACCTGGATTATTCTCAGGAGCTACTCTGACAGAAACAATATTCAATTGGCCTGGTATAGGACCAGTTCAACTTTCAGCTGTTAATAACAGAGACTACTATCTTCTAATGGGAACTAACATGCTTCTTGCACTATTAACACTTATAGGAAATATGTTAGCTGACGTTGCTTATGCATTAGTTGACCCGAGAATTAGATTAAAGTAGGGGGTGTGATAAATGAGTGATAAGAAGAAAAATGAGAATAATAAACAGAAAATTCAAAAAATAGAAAGTCCGTGGGTTATAGCTTGGAGAAGATTAAAAAAGAATAAACTAGCAATGACAGGTCTTGTTATTATAATCTTACTACTTTTAATAGCTATAATAGGACCTATAATATATCCACAAAGTTGGGAAACTACCAATTTAACTAATACATTTAAACCACCTTCGTCAGAACATTTATTAGGAACTGACCAAGTTGGTAGAGATGTTTTAGCTAGACTTATGTATGGAGGTAGAATTTCTTTATCTGTTGGAGTTGTAGCTGTTACAATTCAAGTGATAATAGGAACTGCATTGGGAATAATAGCTGGATATTATGGTGGAAAAATAGATGCTATAATAATGAGATTTGTAGATATATTAATGTGCTTCCCATTCTTACCTTTATTAATAATGTTAGGTGCTATAATGAGTGATCTTAGAGTTGAGCCAGAATTTAGAATATATGTTGTTATGATTGTTATTGGTATAGTAGGATGGCCAGGACTTTGCCGTCTTGTAAGAGGACAAATATTATCTCTAAGAGAGCAAGAGTTTATGCAAGCTGCTGAATCTTTAGGATTAAGAGATAGAAGAAAAATGTTTGTTCACTTATTACCAAACACTTTAGCATCAATTATAGTTTCTGCAACATTAGGAGTTGGAGGAGCTATAATGACTGAATCTGCATTAAGCTTTTTAGGATTAGGAGTTACACCACCAACTCCAACATGGGGAAATATGATTCAAGCTGCACAAGATCAATATGCACTTCAATTTCAACCATGGCTTTGGGTACCACCTGGAGTTTGTATATTTTTAACTGTAATGGCTATAAACTTATTTGGGGATGGCCTTAGAGATGCACTAGACCCTAAGTTAAAGGTATAGGAGGAAAACAATAATTATGGGAAGAAATTTGGTAGAATTTAAGAACTTAAAAACCTATTTCTATACAGGTGATGGTATTGTTAAAGCAGTAAATGATGTTAGTTTTAATATAAAAGAAGGTGAAACAGTTTGTGTAGTTGGAGAATCAGGCTGTGGAAAATCTGTTACTGCAATGTCATTAATGAGATTAATACCAAATCCTCCAGGTAAAATAGTTGGAGGAGAAATAATTTTTAATGGTAAAGATGTTTTGAAATTATCTGATGAAGAGATGCGAAACATTAGAGGTAATGAAATATCTGTTATATTTCAAGAGCCGATGACATCCTTAAATCCTGTATTTAGAGTTGGAGATCAAATTTGTGAAGCTATAATATTACATCAAAAGCTTTCTAAAGAAGATGCATTAAAAAAAGCTATAGATGTTTTAAAAATAATAGGTATTCCAAGAGCAGAAGAAATAGTTAAGTGTTTTCCACATGAATTATCAGGTGGAATGAGACAAAGAATAATGATAGCTATGGCTATATGTTGCAATCCAAAATTATTAATAGCAGATGAGCCAACTACTGCATTGGATGTTACTATTCAAGCTCAAATTTTAGATTTAATGAAGGAAGTAAAGAAAAAATTAAATACATCTATAATGTTAATAACACATGACCTTGGTGTTGTTGCTGAAATGGCAGATTATGTAGTTGTTATGTATGCTGGAAAGATTATAGAAGAAGCTCCGGTTGAGGAGTTATTTAAAAATCCTATGCATCCATATACTAAAGGACTTTTAAAATCTAAACCAATTTTAAATAAAGATAATGGGGATAGATTGTACTCAATACCTGGACAAGTGCCTAATCCAATAGGAATGCCAGACAATTGTTACTTTAGTAGTAGATGTGAAGATTGTAATGAAAAGTGTAAAAAAGAACAGCCAACACTTATAAATGTAACGCCTAATCATAAAGTATCTTGTTGGCTTTACAAGGAGGGAAAATAATATGGCGGATAATACTATTTTAAAAGTAGAGAATCTAAAAAAATATTTTCCTATAAAAGCTGGAATATTTTCAAAAACAGTTGGATATGTAAAGGCTGTAGATGATGTTTCTTTTGAACTAAAAAAAGGAGAAACATTAGGGTTGGTTGGAGAGTCTGGATGTGGAAAATCTACGACAGGAAGAACGGTTTTAAGATTGCTTCAAAAGACTGAGGGTTCTGTTAATTTTGAAGGAAATGATGTTTACGCATTAAACAAAAAAGATTTAAGAAATTTAAGACCTAAAATGCAAATGATATTTCAAGACCCATATAGTTCACTAAATCCTAGATTATCAGTAGGAGAACTTGTTGGAGAAGCGCTTTTAGATCATAAAATATGTTCTAAGGGAGAAATGGCTGATAAAGTAGCTAGCACAATTGAAAGATGTGGACTTGCTAAATATCATATGAAAAGATATCCACATGAATTTTCTGGTGGTCAAAGACAAAGAATTGGTATAGCTAGAGCATTAATATTAAATCCAAGTTTTATTGTAGCCGATGAACCTGTTTCAGCATTAGATGTTTCTATACAATCACAAATAATAAATTTATTATGTGAATTACAGGAAGAAAAAGGATTCTCATATTTGTTTATATCTCATGATTTGAGTGTTGTTAAACATATATCTCATAGAGTTGGGGTTATGTATTTAGGTAGTTTAGTAGAATTAGCACCTAAAAATGAATTATATGATAATCCAGTTCATCCTTATACAAAAGCACTTTTATCAGCGGTACCAATTCCAGATCCTACTTTAAAAAGAGAAAGAATAATACTGAAAGGTGATATACCAAGTCCTGCTAATCCACCAAAAGGATGTAAGTTTCATACTAGATGTCCGTATGCAATAGATAAATGCAGTAAAGAGATTCCAGTATATAAAAATATAGGAAATGAACATTGGGTTGCATGTCATTTAGTAAAATAGCACAAATAAAAACTCCGCTTAGCGGAGTTTTTGTTAAATAATTTTAAATATTAAATATATAATTAAATTAATAAAGAAGTTTGAAAGCCTTTATTTTTAAGGAATAGATATTATTTAAGACATAATATAATGTTTAATTATAAAGATTTTATTGAAAAATATGATGAAAAATAACAATTTTGAAATTATGAAAATGATGCCAGTTGTGATATAATACAACTGTCAAATTAATCGATTACTTTAAATTAAGAGGTGAAGTTTTTGTTTAGATTTGATGATAGAGAAGAGGAAATGTTAATAAGAGATAGAGAAGCTATTAAACAAATAGAAAGGATGGAAAAACCTAAATTTAAAGATTTATTTGCTATAATGCTAGCGCAATATTCAATTATATTGCCTATGGTTTTTATAGGAATAGCTATATTTGGTTTTGTAATATGGCTAATGGTGAATTTTTGGTTAGGTTAGAAATCTAATAAATTGGGTAAATTAACCTTGGATGAGGCTAATATATAAATTTTTATTTATATTTAAGGAGGAAGAAAATTATGAGTAAGGTATTGAAATTAGACACAACAAAAGCAGCAGAATTTATAAAGGAACATGAAATTGAATGTATGAACGAGATGGTTCATGCTGCTCATAATATGTTACACGAAGGAACTGGAGAAGGTTCAGATTTTTTAGGGTGGGTTAATCTTCCGGTAAACTACGATAAAGGTGAATTTGAAAGAATTAAAAAAGCAGCTGAAAAAATACAAAAAGATTCAGAAGTTTTGATAGTAATCGGAATTGGTGGTTCATATTTAGGAGCTAGAGCTGCAATTGAAATGTTAACAAATAATTTTTATAATGCATTAGATAGCAACAAGAGGAAAACACCTGCAATATTTTATGTAGGAAACAATATAAGTTCTACATATATGGCAGACTTATTAGATGCTATAGAAGATAAAGAAGTAAGTGTTAATGTAATATCAAAATCAGGTACTACAACTGAGCCAGCAATAGCATTTAGAATATTTAAAGATTTTATGGAAAAGAAGTATGGAAAAAAGGTAGCAAAAGAAAGAATATTTGCTACAACTGATAAAGCTAAAGGAGCATTAAAAACTTTAGCAGATGCAGAAGGATATGAAACTTTTGTTATTCCCGATGATGTAGGAGGAAGATTCTCAGTATTAACAGCAGTTGGATTGTTACCAATAGCTACATCAGGAGTAAATATTGATGAAATAATGCAAGGTGCTGCTGATGCAAGAGAAGCTTATTCAAAACCATCAGTAAAAGAAAATGATTGTTATAGATACGCAGTAGTAAGAAATGCTTTATATAGAAAAGGAAAAACTACAGAAATGGTAGTTAACTACGAACCATCATTACATTATTTCTCAGAATGGTGGAAACAATTATATGGAGAGTCAGAAGGTAAAGATGGAAAAGGAATATTCCCAACAGCTTGTGATTTTTCAACAGATCTTCACTCAATGGGTCAGTATATTCAAGAAGGTTTAAGAAATTTATTTGAAACTGTTATAAATGTAGAAAAAGCTAAAAGAGAAATCATAGTAGAAGAATCAGCTGAAAATGTAGATGGATTAAACTTCTTAGCAGGAAAAACTATGGATTTTGTAAATAAAAAAGCTTTCCAAGGAACTGTTTTAGCTCACAATGATGGAGGAGTTCCTAACTTAATTATCAATGTTCCGGAAATAAATCCATATTATTTTGGCCAAATGGTTTATTTCTTTGAAAAAGCTTGTGCAATAAGTGGATATTTATTAGGTGTTAATCCATTTAATCAACCAGGAGTTGAAGCTTATAAAAAGAATATGTTTGCTTTATTAGGAAAGTCAGGCTTTGAGGATATGAAAGCAGAACTTGAAAAGAGACTTTAATATAGATGAGAATTTTAGTAGATGGAGATGGATGTCCTTCAAAAAACATAATTGAAAAGGTTGCAAAAGAATATAAACTAGATGTTATTATATATTGTGATTTAAATCATTATATAATGTCTGATTATAGTAAAGTTGTTATTGTAGATAGTGGCTTTCAAAGCGTAGATATGTATTTAATAAATAATACAAAATCTAAAGATTTAATTGTAACTCAAGATTATGGAGTAGCTGCTATGGCATTGGGGAAAAAGGCGTTTGTTATAAATCCTAAAGGTTTTATTTATAGTAATGAAAATATAGATAGATTACTTTTTGAAAGACATCTATCTCAGAAAATGAGAAAAGCCGGAGAAAAAACAGCAAGTCACAAAAAAAGAACATCTGCTGATGAAGAAAGATTAGAAAAGAATTTAAAAAAACTTATAAGTAATGCTTTAAGTTAATAGATTAATAGAGAATAAATAGGTGGTAAACACCATTTATTCTCTTTTTAAATATGCAAAATATTTAAAATTAGTCGCCTGGTCTATACGGAGTAGGTTTTTTCCTTATATCATTAAAAAAAATATAATCATCGTAAGTGAAATCTGAACGAAAAATAGTTAATCCTAGTCCGATGTTTTGAAAAGGTGCTAAATGAATTTTAGTATATGTTAAATCAGGAATAATGTCTTTATTAATTATGTTGTTCATAATAAAACCTCCTTAATTTGATACATTTTTATTATGAACTTAAAATAATTTATTTATAACTTAGTTTTACAATTAATGGTAAAAATAGTATAATTAAATATAATTAAGGAGTATTAGAAATAACAACAAGGGGAGAATGTTATGGAGGAATTAGTATTAAATTTTAATAAAAAAAGTCCTCAAGACAAAGAGAGAGTTGTAGATATAAATATTGAAAATAATACAGGTAAAAATTTAATATATAAACTATTATTAGGTACTGATGGTGTTTGGAATGTTTTAAGAGATTATGATGATGAGGCGAATTTTTTATGGAAACCAGAGCAAAACGGTAAATATTTTATAATGGTACAAGCTAAAGAAAAGGACTCTAAAAAATCGTTTGAATATATAAAAAGAGAAGAATGCACAGTTAATTCTACAGAAGAAAAAATAATAGGAAATATTCATTTAGATAAAGAAAAATTAAATTTAGGAGAAAAATTAAATATAGATGTTGAAACTAAAAGTAATCCTATAATGTTTAAATATTGGATTAGTGGAAAGGATGGGTGGCAACTAATAAAAGATTTTTCTGTAGATAATAAAATAACAGTTACAGCTAATGAAGTAGGCAAGCATCAAGTCTTAGTTGAATGCAAAAAACCAGATTCAGAAAATAATTTTGATGATTTTGAAACTAAAGATTTTCAAGTTGATGACATTGTAAAACCAGAAATAATAAACTTTAAATGTTTATCTTTAGATTTACTAGTAGGAGAAGAATTGACATTTCAAGTAGATAGTAAGCATGATGAATCTAGAACTATATTATATAAGTTTTTAAAAATATATGAAAAAGGAGAAATAATATGTATTCAAGATTATTCATCTAAAAAGCGAGTTAGTTTTATAGAAAAAAAACCAGGTGAATATAAACTTTTATGTTTAGCAAAAGATATGTATTCAAATAAACCTTATGATGATAGAGCTTTAATGGTATATGAAATTAAAGATTATAATCCTATAGAAATAACAAAATTTACGACTGACTTTAATTCTCCTCAAATGAATGGAACGAAAATACTTTTAAAAGCTGTATGTACGGGTGGAAATAATTTATTGTATAGATTTAAAATTAATGGTAATTATAGCGAAGATTCAGGGTATATAAAGAATAACACATATCTTTGGGAAACAAAGCATGAAGGAGATTATAAAATAACTTTATGGGTTAAGGATGAATCTTTTGAAGGAGACTTTGAACAAGAGGTAAATATGGAATATTCAATAGAGAAAAAAAGCTTAAAACCTATAAAAATAGTAGATATAATATTAAATAAACAGGATAACCATTTAATTAATGAAGTAATCAATGTTAAAGTTATAGCTGAAGGAGAGTTAAATTTAAAATATTCCTTTATAATTTATAAAGATAGAAAAGAGATAGAAAGAACAGACTCCGGAAGTGATAATTGGGTTGAATTTACTCCTAAATATGGTGGAGAATATGAAATAGAAATTAGAATTAAGGATAGACTTTCAGCTAAGGAATATGACTGCCATCAATTTATATCGTTTAAGGTAAAAGAATATATTGAGGGAAAGATAGACTATGTTTTAGTTCCATCTAAGGAATTTTATTTAGTTGGAGATAATATAGAATTAGAAGCTATTTGTCAAAATACTGGGGATACTTTAATAAAATATGTAATATCTTTAGATGGTAGAGTTATTGAAGAAATAGATTATACTCCAAATAAAAAACTTATTGTTTCTCCTAAAAGATCTGGTAAATATATTATAGACCTATTTGCAAAGAATGTAAGATGTAAAAAAGATTTTGATAATAAAAAGCAAGTTAAAATTTATATAAATGATACACCACCTGTAACAAATACTAAAATATATTCTGATAAAACATATTTTAATATAAATGAAGAAGCTAGTTTTTACGTAAAAAGCAATGGTGGAAGAGAAGTGTGTTATGAATTTTATATAATGGAGAATAGAGAATGGAAAATTGTTCAAAAGTATAGTAGGAAAAATTATTATGCTTTTATTCCTTTTTCAAAAGGAGTGTTTAAAATGCTTGTATTATCTAAAAGTTTTCATAAGAAATTATCTTATGAGGATTATGATGTTATTCAATTTACTGTAGCTGGTGAAAATAAAATGGCAAAGTTTATAAATTAGAACAAAATTTTTCCGATAAATATTTTATATGAAAGACAAATTTGGAGGGAAAGTTTATGCAGATAGATAAACCAGAACAGCTTTTAGGGTTTCAACTTTTAAGTAGTTTTATGCAAAAGTCTTCAAGTAGCAAAAATCCTGCTTTTGGAATAGCATTAGAAGCTATTATGAAAAGTTTAATGGATAGTGAAATGGAAAAATCTAAATTAGAAGATAAAAAGATATGTAGCAATTGTTCAAAGAAAAATAATACTAATAATATAGAAAAAAAGTTTAGACCTAGCAATATAAAATTAGATACTTATTCACATAAAGCTAAAATAGAAAGTGAAATAAACAAAGCTAGTCAAAAGTTTGGAGTTAATAGTGATTTAATTAGAGCTATAATAAAACAAGAATCAGATTTTAATCCAAAGTGTGTTTCTAGTGCAGGTGCTATGGGTTTAATGCAACTTATGCCAGAAAATTGTGGTGAAGATAATGTAAATGATCCTTTTGATATAGAAGATAATATTCAAGGTGGAACCAAACAATTAAAAAGATATTTGAACCAATATGGTAATGATTTAGCACTTTCATTAATGGCATATAATGCTGGGCCAGGAACAGTTTCAAGAAGAGGTGTAAATTCTATAAATGATCTTTATAAAATGCCAAAAGAAACTCAACATTATGTAAAAAAAATAA
>X256_Zander__coassemble_51_pt1 | contig 24036 bp, 21 predicted proteins | sample X256_Zander__metabat2_high_PE_003 | metagenome-assembled genome bin X256_Zander | reverse complement strand
ATAATATGTATATGATCAAAAATATTAAAAATTAATTTAAAATTCAATAAAACATAAATAGAAGTTTTTTATAGTTACAATTTATATATTATTTAATTTAAAGTAACATTTTTTGATAGTAAGCTATAAATATATAAGGAGGTGATTTTTATGGATTTAAAAAAAGGAAGTTTAGTAAGTGGAGATGCAGGTCATAATTGTTATCCAGATACTGGAGCAAGTGGATATAAAGTTGAGGACAACCTTACTAAAGAAGTATGGAATTTAGTTCAAGCAAAGCTTAAAAATTTAGGATATGCTATAAAAGATTGTACTCCTTGGGGTAAAAGATTTGGTAGTGTAAATGAATCATTATCTTATAGAGTTAGTCAAGCAAATAGCAGTAATTCAGCTCTACATCTTTGTATTCACTTTAATGCAGGCGGGGGAAATGGAGTAGAGTGTTGGATTAGTGGTACAGGTGGACAGTCAGAAGGGTTTGCTAAAGATATATGTACAGAAATTTCAAAATTAGGATACTTCAATAGAGGAGTTAAAGTAGGTAATTTATATATACCAAAAGCAACTAAAATGGCTTGTGTCCTAATAGAGTGTGCTTTTGTTGATAGTAAATCAGACATGAATAAATATAACGGAGAAGCATTAGCGAATGCAATAGTTAAAGCAATATCAGGTTCAAGTTCAAGTGTTGGAACCAATCCTCAACCACCGATAACACCACCATCAACTGGTAATAATAGTGGAGGAACTATAAATCTTAATGCAGAAATAATAAATGATTGGCTATATGTAAGAGATAGTTCAGGGAATGTAACTAGTGGGAAAATAAATATTAGCGATAAGGTTCAAGTATTAGATATATCTTATTCTTCACAACTAGCATTAATTAAGTATTCTGTTGCAGGTGTCTTTAAAACTGATTATGTAAGCAATGCTACCAATTGTATTAAATATTATTATCAAGATCAATATCAAAATGGATCTACTAAAGAAATTGTTTACGAAGATAGTAGTTGTACAAAAGAAATAGGTTCTTTAAATGCTGGTGAAAAAGCAACTCCTTTATATAAAGAGAATGGAGTACTTCATATAGTATATTCTACAGATAAAGGCAAAAATACTAAATCAGGTTTTGTGAAATATAACGGTGGTTTTACTAAATTTTAAAATAATTATATAGGTATAAAATAATCACACCAAAGCCATTGAGTTTTGGTGTGATTTTAATCTTAAATAAAATACTCGTAAATGAAATTAAAATTAATAAAAAATTCAAAATTAAATTATAAAATTTAATAAAACAAATATAACAAAAAATAATAATACTTCGATAAATAAATATAAAGTTTAAAACAAAGGAGAAAAAATTGAAAGAGGGAATAAATTTTAATGTATTAATAGATAGTCTCAGTAATTGTTGTTTAGGAAAATCAATATGTGGCAAATGTGAAAATGAAAAATGTTTAATAGGATATTGTAAAAAAGTGATAGTTATTTCTTTAAAGGAAAATAAAACCGTAATAGAAGAAAAGCTAAATCAAATTCCTTTTTCAGATTTTAAAATATTTGATCAAGTAGCAACTAAAGAAGCTATTGGAACTATATTGGTACAATGTAAAAATTGTGATTTAAAACATGATGAAGATTGCGTAATAAATTTATTAAGAAGTTCTTGTGAAGTGATAATATTTGGAAATTTTCAAGAGTATAATGGAAATTCAATTAACTACATAAAAAGTATTTCCAAAATAAATAAAATAATAGCAACTCAAATATATGATATGTTTTTAAAACATAAATTTTAGAAAAAATAATTATCAAGCTATAATGAAAATGATTAAAAATCAATTTCATTATAGCTATTTTTAATTTTAAATATTAATTAAAACATCTTAAATAAAATACTCGTAAATGATATATAAATTGAAAAAATTAAATAAAAAATATAATATTATATATAGAAAAAATAATTTAAATGGTGAAATAAAATGAATTATAAAAAATTAAATAAAAATATAAAAAAAGTATGGTTAATTTATTCTTTAATTTATTCTTTAATATTACTAAGTTCTCTAATATTTATAAAAACATATATTTATAAATATTTTAAAAATTATTATAGTTATTATAATTTTTTTATATTTATAATATTTATTATTTGTATTTTAATTATTCTAATATTACCTAGTTTTAAATATTTAAGATACAGATATTTAATTAAACAAAATAAGTTAGAATTTGTAAAAGGAATTTTATTTATAAAAACTGTTATTATACCTTTTAAAAAAATACAATATGTCCTAATAAAAAAAGATCCTATTAACAATATTTTTGGTTTAGCAAGTATTAAAATTTTTACAATAAATAAACATTATTTAATACAAGGATTAACAAAAAATGAAATTGAAAAAATATATAAATATATAGAATGTTCATTAAATTTAAAGGAAAGAGTTGATACTGAATTTGAATAACGTAATACGAAATAATCTTTGGGTAATTTTAATATTTATTTTAAAATATTTAAAACTAAGTTCTCCTTTAATGGTTGTATTAATATTTAACTTTAATAAACATAAAATTTTAATTATATTAGCTTTATTATTATATGGTTTAATTATCTTAAGTTATTCTTTCATAAAATGGTTTAATATAAAGTTTATTTTAAATAAAAATAATATAAATTACACATCAGGTATTTTATTTAAAAATTCAATTAAGATACCATTAAGTAAATTAACTACAATAAAAATACAACAAAGTTTAATTCAAAAAATATTTAATTTATATAGTTTTAGTATTAATATTGAAAACGTTAATACTAAAATTTCAAAGATTAAAATGTTGTTAAAAAAAGACGTAATTTTGAATATGCATAGTTTAATAAAAGAGAATAAAATTAAGTTAAATTATAAAATTTTAAAACAACCAAAAAATATTTTACAGGAACCCTTATTTGAAATATCTAAAAAAGATTTAATTTTGTTTGCATTAACAGGTAATAATATAATTTTTGGAATTAGTGTTATAATTGCTATTCAGCAATTTTTAAAAAAATTAGAAAAATATTTAAACTTTCACATTGTTAATAAAATAGATCCTATAGTAAATTTAGAAGTTATATATAAAACCTATGGAATATATATGATTTACATTATATTGGGCTTGCTAATTATTTTCTTTATAATAAGTACTATAATATCTGTTATTCAAAAATTCATTAAGTTTTATAATTTTAGGGTTTATAAAGATTTAGAAAATATTGTTATAAAATATGGTTTAATTTCTAAAAAAGAGTATATTTTACCTATAAAAAAAATAACGGCAATAAAATTAAGTCAAAATTCCATTAAACAAATTTTTAATTTATACAAGCTTAAAATTTGTATTATTGGTTATGGACAAGAAAAAAATGAAGAAGCGATATTATATCCAATAGTTGATGAAAAAAATGCTAAAAAGATTGTAAATAAAATATTACCTGAATTTAGTTGTAATTTTAAAATAACTAAATCACCTAAAAAAGCAATATCTAAATTTTTTACTTTGCCTATTAGCATTTTTTTATTAATTTATTTTGTAATTACAATTATAAATTATAAATTTAGAATCTTAATATTTTTACTACCTATTTTGCTTTTAAGTAGATACTTAAATTATAAGAATGTTTCTATAGGATTTAATAAAAATATTTTATTAGCTACTAATAGAGGGTTTTATAAAAATATTTTAATATTAAAAACTTATAAAATTCAATCAATAGAAACAAAATCAACTTATTTTCAAAGAAGAAAAAAATTATGTTCATATAAAATAAATTATCCTAAAGGAAATATTACATTAAAAAATTTAGATGATGATATTTTAATAAATTTAAAAAATATTATGTAAACTATAGCAATTATAAAATAAAAAATTTTGCAATTTTATTATATATATTTTACAAAAAATATTTGGTATTTTTAATTATATAGGCTTGAAATTGGAATTACTAAATTTAATTTAAGAATATAGTTTTATTATTAAATTATATATATTATTTAATAATAATGTTATAATTAGCTTGAGAAAACATTTACATAGAGTGGTGATATATATGAAAGCAAAAAAATTTTTAATTTATATGTTTAACTGTTTAGGTATTTTTTTAACTTTGCCTTTTTTAAGTATTTTGGCATTACTTTATTTTAAAAGACTTGATTTTTTTATTATAAGCGTTTTCACATTTTTATATTTAATAATGTATTTTTTAAATATGTATATTAAACAAGAATTAAAAAATAAAAGCAATTCTTAAATTTTGTTTAATGTGTAATTATAATAAACTTACTTTAGAATTTTAAATTTTATAGTTTTAAAATGTAGATCATTTTCAATTTATATTAAGTTATGCAATAGATACTTATCATAATTATAATATAAATTAATTGAATGAGTTAAGTTTTTATCTAAAGATTTTATAAGATTTTTAACTTAAAACTAAATCAAGTTTTCATATAAAAATTTAGATATAAGTTTACTAATCTGATATTATTATATGTAGTATAAAAAATGGAGGAACATATATGAATTTTAAAAAGCGTATAATAATAGCAGTAAGTGTTTTAGCATGCATAGTGACAATTTCTTTCTTTGCTTTCAATATTATTGGTTTGAATAACAATAATATTATTGAAAAAGGATTTATTAAAAAATCAAAAAATATTCAATTTAAAAGTAATAAAGATTATGAATACATTAACTTTGAAATAATGTTTTTTAAAAATGATATTAAAAATGATAAGGTTTATTATACAATTTTAAATCCAAAACAAAATATAATACATAAAGGAACAATTAATTATAAAAACAATAATACAGGAGAACTTACATCAAGAGGAATGAAGGGTATATGGAAAATTAAGCTAATTTCAGAAAATAAAAATACAAATTTAGAATATAAATGCCACATAAAAACTGGAAATTATAAATAATGGGTAGGATTATACTAAAATAAGTTTAGATATTAATTCAAAAATAAAACCTAAGGGAATATTGCTTATCAATAAAAATATTCACCTTAAATTTAATAGAATTTATTAAAAATTATACAAAAGACTATAGTTAAAATGATTAAAAAATCAAGTTGATTATAGTCTTTTGCAAAAAAGAAGTTTTATTTAGTAATCATTTCAACTAAAGCATCTATTAAAAATTTAGTTTTTTCTAAGTTGTCTACATAATCAGAAACATGAGTTTTATAATATTGAGTTCCTCTATCAGTTATAGAATATATTTTTTTACTTCTTTTATTTAAAAATTCGTCACCTTCCCAATGACTTACTACATAACCTCTTTCTTCTAAATCATAAAGAGTATCATAAATTGTACCAGTTGAAACTGGAAAGGGTAGTACAGAATTTTCAAATCTTTTTTTAAAAGCTTCATAAACTTTATTACCAAATATAGGCTTACCTTTAGATAATTCCTTTAATATATAAAAGATATAAACTTGTTTTGTATTAACAACATTTCTTGGAGCTACCATTCGATTTCTCTGCTCTTTAGCCATAATATTCCTCCTAGTTTAAGTGATTTTGTATGATTTGAATGTATATTTATAGTATTCTATTTTAAATTCTAACAGACTCAATTCATTATTTATTAGTGAAATATATAGTCTTTTATAGATATTTTACCATAATAATTATTATGATTAAAATAATTATAAGTTTTTACTCAATAGTTTGATTTAATGCTAATATGTGTGAACGGATTTTGATTGAATGTATATTTTATATTATAGTTAAAATAATTTTTTAAAGTTTTATTTTAATAATTAATTAATAAGTTATTAAGGAGATTATCTGTGAAAATGAATGAATCCTTATTAAATCAATATCAAATTAATGGTATACAAGAACAAGTTACATCTGTTGAAGCCATAACAATTTATAAAAATACTAGCAGACCAAGGAATAAAAAAGGATGCATATACTATCTTCATGTTTTAGAGCCAACAGGAATAGAAGTAATTAAAAGAGCAAAAATTAATATTTCAGTTAAAGACAAAGATATAGTTGGTGGAATTGATTTATATTTGCATAATACAGAAAATATAAGAAGATTAACGAGGATAGATGTAAATATTGGAAAAACAGTAACTATACAAAGACCTGGTGAAATATTTTTTTATGTAGATGCTGTTAAATCTTCAGTACTAGAACAGGATGAAAAGTTTAATTTTACTATATATTTAGAGTTCGAAGATAGTTCAAGTTATGTAATTAATCCTATATTTGATTTTAGAGAAAATAAAATATCAAAACACGCTATTTTAAATGTTGAAGATTTTAAGCAAAAAGTATTAGATCAAAAAAATAAAGAGTATGGTATGGTTATGATTAGTGAAAACTCTAGAATGTATATGCCAAAGTCTAAATACATTCCTAAAGATTTTGATCCGATAAAGGCTTTAAATTTATATGAAGCTACTATAAATGATTATAATAATTTGGCTGGTTTTAATACAGAATCAGAGGAATTTTTACTTAGACCAAGAGAACAATTTGTCCTAATTAGTGCAAAAAATAGTACAGAAGTAGGATCTAGTATGATTAATAGTTTACCAGAAGCAAGTTATATTTATTTTAAAGACTATTGGGATATATTTTTTCAATTTGCAAATCTTTTTGAACAAAATTGGTCTATGCTAGAAATTTGGAGTAATATGTACACCATATATATGGGAAATAGGACGGTAGGCATTGATTGGTTATGGGAAACTACTAGAGAAAATTTTGAAAATGAAAACATTGAAGCATTATATAAAGAATATTTAATAGAAAATAAACAGGGATTAATAAATTTAAATGCAAAACAAGAAATATATATGTTAATTGCTATATTAGAAAGTATTGGTGCTGATTTTATCACAAGCCTTGAAAAATATTCTAAACAAAATAAAACTTATCTGACTGGAATTGAATATATACTTTATTATACAGCTAAAATATTTGGGTTAAATGTAATTCCGTATAGCGAAATTTATGGTCAAAGTATGTTAGACAAATCTCTAGTTAGTAATATTGTAGATATGTCAAATTCTACGCTTTTATATATTCCATTTAATAATGAATTTATTAAATATAAAGAGGTTTCAACACCAGTTACAACTAAATTAGTTTATATAGATGATCCTGTAATATTTGGATTAGCTAATCCTTATGCTACGATTAAAATTAAAGTAGGTCAAAAAGAAGATAGAGCTGTAGCAGATTTTATGGGCAAATTTAGATATAGAATATATGATTCTATTAAAATAAATGATGTTGTAACAATTATATCTAAAGAACCTAGTAAAAAAGAAAGCATACCGAAAGAAGTAAATATAGTTACTAGACTAGCAAACAATTCAATTAATTTTATAGGTATTAATGGATATTTGATTGCAAAAATTATGTTTGATACAGTTAAGAAGGAATTAATTGTTATGTCTACTGGTCAAAAATATAATCTTTCTGGAACAAGTGATGTTTGTTTTACAGTTATATTAAAAGATAAAATAGGAAGAACAAAATTAGAAGCATATATAAAAGAAAATGAAAATGCAGAAAATTTTAAGGCTGTATTAGATGGAAAATCTTTTGAATATATGGACAATATAACTTTAGGTTATAAGAATGCAGGATTTATTTTTATAAGCAAATATGAAGGAAAGATTATATATACGCCTAAAGGAGAAAGTGAAAAATTTAATATAACAACCTGTGGATTAGTTGAGTATTTTGAATAATTCTTTAGAATTTTTAAGGAGTTTTTTTTATGAGTAAATTAGATAATAATATAAAAAAAATATTTAATAGGACGTTAAATGGTGGAGTAATTATAATTGGTAATACTTGTGCTGTTATAGGAGATACTAATAATAAAGTTAAAGAATATATAAGAGCAACTCAATCCCCTGTTCCGTATACAGCTGTTTGGGATCAAATGGGAAGTGATGCTTATTTAGAAATTCCAGAGGGAAGTGAAGTATATCATGCGGTTTTAGAGTGGCATTCAACAGTGGCTAATTATATATTAGGAAGAACTATGTCACAACAATATACACCGATTGTTTTTACAACACCGGCAGAAATTACTAGAGTTTCTATAAGTCCAGAAAGTGATGATGAAGCTATATTTACTGATGTAAAACAGAATAAACAAAGCACTAAGTGGGTTGATGTAACTGAAATTGTTAAAAAAGCAGGTAATGGAAAGTATTCTGTTAAAGGAATTCCTACTGCACCAATTATAAATAGATATACGGAACTATGTAATCATGAGCAAGCACCAGGATGGAGTTTAACAGTCGTTTACAAAGATAGAAATTTACCTTTTAGAAATGTAAAAATTTTCATGGGTTTAAAACAACACACATATAATACTACTAAAGAATTTAATACTTTAAATATATCAGAACTTAGAATTACAAAAACACCTACGAATGCTTATTTAATGATGGTAGCATCAAATGGTGATCCTAATATGTATGCTAGACTTAATGCTTATCCAAATTTAAGTTTAGTAGATAGTGATGATTTAAAGTATGCTGTTGGAAATCCAAAGGATGCTAGCTCGAAAGATCCTAAAGTAGGATGTATAATACCTTATGATAATTTATTTTCTGGAATAATAATGGATACAAACACCCAAAGTGGAAATTATGGAAATATAGATACGCGTGGTACATTTGGAAATAAAAACAATAGTGTTTTTGATACATTAAATCAACCTAAGTTTACAGGTAATAGAGGTAAAATGGATATTTTAACTTTTGATATATCAGATAAAGTAATTGCTTTTGAAGAAAACTTATATTTAAGAATAGATTTAACTAAAATTCCAGCAGCTAAGGTTCAGATGATAGTTTATGCAACTCAAATAGATATAGCAGAATAAAACTTTAAAATATGTAAATACTTTAATTATAACTTTTAAATTTTTATTAGAGAATGGAGGATTGAATTTAGTGTAAATTATTATACTAAATAAATTAATTTATGAAATACAATTTTAATGAAATAGAAGTACTTCAACAATTATCAGAAACTGAACTACAAGAAGTAGAAGCTGTTATAAAATTATATGATAATTCTAATGGTCTTGTACGTGAAGAGGAATTAATTTCATTTCAAGAATTAAAAGAATCTCTAGAAGGGTAATAAGATTAAGATGAGTGTGTAAATATTAATTATTTACATGCTTTTTTTTATAAAAAATGCTATTTTTACACAACATGAACTTTTGTTCGAATATTATTCTACATTCTTGTCCACACTTTAATTGAAATTTATTATAGATTGCGAATTAAATGCTATAATATAGTTCATAGAAATATTAAAATAAATAAAATTAAATTTGAAAATAAACTTTAGGAAGTGAATAAATTTGAAAAAACTAGCTTTAGAGATGCTTGAAAAATATTATGGATATAAAAACTTTAGAAAAGGACAAGAAGAAATTATTTTAAGTATATTAGAAAATAAAGATATTTTAGCTATTATGCCAACAGGGGGGGGGAAATCTTTATGTTATCAAATACCTGCTTTAATATTAGATGGGTTAACTTTAGTTATATCTCCTTTAATATCTCTTATGAAAGATCAGGTAGATACTTTAAAATCTCTAGGAATTAATGCTGAATATATAAATAGTTCTTTAAGCGAACTTGAGTTTATGAATGTTTTAGATAAAGTAAAAAACCAAGAAATTAAGATGCTTTATGTAGCACCTGAAAGACTAAAATCAATTGAGTTTATTGAAGCAATTACATCTAATAAAATAGCTCAAGTTGCAATAGATGAAGCTCATTGTATATCTCAATGGGGCCATGATTTTAGACCAAGCTATAAAAAAATACCTTTATTTTTAGAAAAATTAAGTGAAAGACCAGTTATTACAACTTTTACTGCAACAGCTTCTAATGAAGTTCAAGAAGATATTTTAAAATCTCTTAAACTTAAAGACCCTAAAGTTTTTATAACAGGTTTTAATAGAGAAAATCTTACTATAAATATTATTAAATCAGGTAGTAAAAACAAATATATTTTTAATTACATAGAAAAAAATAAAGCCTCTTCAGGAATAATATATTGTGCTACAAGAAAAGAAGTTGAAAATGTTTTTTTAAAACTTAAAGAAAAAAATTATTCTGTAAGTAAATATCATGCAGGACTTTCTGAAATTGAAAGGAAGGAAAATCAGGAAAATTTTATACATGATAAAATAAATATTATGGTTGCAACCAATGCTTTTGGAATGGGGATTGATAAGCCTAATATTAGATATGTAATCCATTATAATATGCCTAAAAATATAGAAGGTTATTATCAAGAAATAGGAAGAGCTGGTAGAGATGGTGAAGAGAGTGAATGTATTTTACTATTTACTCCTGGAGATATCCATATTCAAAAATATTTAATTGAGGTAAGTAGCGAAAATGAAGAGAGAAAAGAAAATCTGTATAAAAAATTAAAACAAATGACTGATTTAATTTATAGCAATAGTTGCTATAGAAAATATATATTAAACTTTTTTGGAGAAGATTTTAATGATAATTGCAATAAGTGTAGTAATTGCTTAAATAAAGGAGAAATAATAGATAAAACTTTAGATACTCAAAAAGTCTTGTCTTGTATATATAGGATGAAAAAGAATTTTGGCTTAACTATGCTTGTAAATGTGCTTAGAGGATCTAAAAATAAAAATGTTACTCAATTTAATTTTGAAGAATTATCTACTTATGGAATAATGAAAAATTACTCTAATGAAAAATTGAAAAATTTTATTAATATTTTAATCTCCCATGGATATATAGAAATGATACAAGGTACTTATCCAGTTTTAACATTAAATGAAAAGTCTATTAATGTTTTAAAAGGTAATGAAGAGGTTCAACTTAAAGAATTTAAAGTTGAAGAAAAAATTAGGGAAGAAAATAATGAATTATTTAGCTTATTGAGAGAATTAAGACATAAATTAGCAAGAGAAGAGGGAGTGCCTCCATACATAATATTTGGAGATGCTACTTTAAGAGAGATGAGTACTAAATACCCGATAAATAAAAATCAAATATTTAATATAACAGGAGTTGGAGAAAGAAAGTTTGAAAAGTACGGGGAGGTATTTATATCTTTAATCAATAATTATGTTGTTGAAAATAATATCGTGATAAACTCTAATGATAACGAAATTACAAATGAAGTTTTACAGAATGATGAAAATTTAGATATTCCATTTGAAGTTAATAGTAATTTAAATCTTCTAAAGAAACTATTAATTTTAAGAGATGAATTTTCAATAAAACAAAATATACCGCCTCAATTAATTATATGTAAAAGTAGTTTAAAAGAAATAAGTGGAAGATATCCTATAACTCTTGAAGAATTAAAGGATATATCACATTTTGGACCGAAGAAGATAAATGATTATGGTAGCTCTATAATAGAAATAGTTAAAAATTATATAAAAGATGCAAATATAGAACGAAATTGGACTGTACGAAAAAGAAGAAAACTAATAATAGATGGTGAATTTAGAAGTAATAAAGAAATTTCTTTAGATATGGTAAAAGAAAATGTAAATATTAACGAAATTTCAAAAGAACTCGAACTTTCAGTATCTACTATTTTAGGATATATAACTGAATATCTCGATGAAACAGGAAATAATGATATTAAAATAAATTTAGATAATTTATATGATAAAGAATCTGAAGATTTAATAGTAAAGGTATGTGAAAAAATAGGATATAATAAAATAAGTAATATAAAAAAAGAACTTCCTAATCATATAAAATATGAAAGCATAAGAGCTGTTATACTTAAAAGATATTATTTTAGAAAATGTAGTTAAATAAAAATACAAGGCTGTATAAAATACAGCCTTGTATTTTTAGAAATCTTGTCCTTCTACTAAAACTATATGTTCAGGCACATTAAGTTCTTGAGAAATAAACATTCTGATTTGCTCAGTCATAGGATAATCATTATCATGTTTAAATTCTACATCAGAAAATTCTGAAGAACTTCTTGATTGTCCATTTGAAAACTCTAAATGAATATTTTTAACTTTAGTTATATTCATATAGTCAGATACATTATCTAAAAACACTTTAACCTCAGTAATCATAATAATACACCAGTCCCCTTTTAAAAAATAATAATATTATATTTAAAATATATTTTATATAAAAATCCTTATATTACCATTATAATATATATATCCATTATTTGTATACTTTTAATATGAAATTTAAAAACTTAATATATGAAAAGTTTTTAAAATATTAATTATTTAATCTTTAAAATGTAACCTTTATTTTTAAAAAAGGTATAATATATAAATGTGTATATTTTGTACAATAATTAAAATTCTAAAAATATACAAAAGTATAAACTAAGGTGGAGGATAAATATGGATAATAAATCTTCAAAAAAAACAATTATAATAGCAATCTTTAGTATAGTAGTTATTATAGTAGTTGCTTTTGGTATTAAAAAATATTTTTTTAATGAGAAGCAAACTAAGATTTCTAAAATACAAAAGTCAGTTTCTAAACAAAAAGTTGAAGCGCATAAAGATACAGATATAATGCCAGGATATAATATAACTTATGGTGCAAATAAATATGCTATTCCAGCAAATGAAGTAGAACAAATGCTTGAAGCAAAATATAAAGAAAAAAATAAATATGTATTTTTAACATTTGATGATGGTCCAAGCAAAAACACAAGTGAAATATTAAAAATTCTTAATGAAAAAGAAGTAAGAGCAACTTTTTTTGTAGTTGGATCACATTTAAAAAATGAAGAGGACAAGCAATTATTAAAACAAGAAATAGAAGACGGCAATGCTATAGCAAATCATAGTTATAGTCATGATTATAAAAAGTTATATCCAGGGAATGTAACAGATTTAGATTATTTTATGGATGAAGTTAATAAAACTAATAAAGAAATGCAAGCAATACTTGGAGATAATTTTGATTGTAGAGTACTTAGAATGCCTGGGGGATATATGTCTAGAAAATATTACAAAGACCCAAACCTTAAAGGGCTTAACGAGTTCCTAGAAAAAGAGCATATAGTTAATCTTGATTGGGATGCAGAGACTGGAGATGCAACTGGTAAAAAACTTACAACAGAGGAAATGGTACAAAATGCTGGTAAATACATATCTACTGAAGATCATGTAATACTTTTAATGCATGATGCAGGTGCTAAAGTTCAAACCGTTAAAGCTTTACCATCAATAATAGATTTTTTTAAATCTAAAGGATATGAATTTAAAGTTATAAAAAATTCTCCAATTCAAAATAGTAATAAAGAATAAAAAATATCAAGAGGTTGTTCAAAATTAAATTTATTTTGGACAATCTTTTTTATATAAAATTTTCAACATCTATATTATTTAATAACATTTTCAATAGATATTGAATAATATGTATTAAACTAAAGAAAAAGGAGCGAATTTACATGTCTAGAAGAAAACATTGTTCTTGCAATAATTGTAATAACTGTTGTGGAAGAAACAATTGCTGTGAAGGCTTAGGCTCTTTTCCTAATTTATTTTCTAGCTTAGGTTGTGGAATATCACCTTTTAATGGTTGCTCAAATAATTCTTTATTAATGTTATTGCTATTAAGTTCTTTAATGAACAGAGAATAATAAATTTACTCACTATAAAAGCCATAGAATAGCTTATTCTATGGCTTTTATAATGAATTATAGTAATTTTTAAGAAGTAGTGCATCATTTTCTAAAATAGGACTTTCACAAATAATACATCCTTTTACTTTAAAATCAACTAAAGCTTTTAAACAATCTTTATAGTTAAAATCACTTTGTGAAAAAGGCATATGATTTCTTTCACCTTTAGCTGTATAATTTATTCCAGATAAATGTATATGCATATCATAAAGAGCCTCTTCAGAAAGATTAGTTCCTATATAATCTAATATATTTGCAAAATCATGATAAGTTTTTAAAGCACCTGCTCCTCTTGCATGAATATGAGAAAAATCTATACAAAGTGCACAAGTATCAACATTTTTACATATCTCAACAAGTTCTTTTAAATTACCAAATTGAGAAGGTTTACCAGTAGTCTCTAATCTATAAGAAACATTACCTTTTGGAAGCCTTTTTAAATTATAGGTTATTTTTTCTAAAGCTTCTTCTTTTGAAGTTTTTAAATAATATCCTGGATGAAAAACTAGACTTTTGCCACCTACAGAATCTAAAGCATTAGCCCCTTTAATAATTCTTTCTAAGGATTTATCTACTTTTTCTTCATCTTCGGCATTTAAGTTAACAAAATAAGAACCATGTGCTGATAAGTAAAAGTCATTTTTCTTTTTTGCAGAATTAATTCTATCTCTGTTTCTATCAGTAACATTAACGGCTCTAACAAAAGGCAATTCCATAGCATCTAAACCTATTTTTTTCAAATAATTAATTCCTGCTTCATAATCAAACTTTTGATTGCCATTGCCCATAGGAACTCCTGATATACCAAATAATAATTTATCCAACAGTCTCACCTTCTTTTTAAAATGTTATCATGTTTAATAAGTGTTTTAATTATAGCATAAATATATAATTAAAACTTTATAAAAGGTAAATGTTAAATAATATTTAAAGAACAAGTAATAGTTTTTAACATTTATATCAAATTAAATAGAAAAAAAGAGAATGAATCATGTTGATTTTTTTGATTTTGAAATATTTAATTCATTGTCTTGCATTTTAAGGAATTATTAATTACAATAATCATAGTTTGTTTTATGGAGTGAGGATATGGAAGAAAGATTACAAAAATATATGGCTAGATGTGGAATAGCATCTAGAAGAAAATGCGAAGAGTTAATATTAAATGGTAACGTACAAGTTAATGATAAAGTTGTATTAGAACTTGGGATAAAAGTAAATTCAGAAAGTGATGTAGTTAAATATAACGGAAAAGTTATAAAGCCTGAAGAAAATAAGGTTTACATAATGATAAATAAGCCAGAAGATATAATTACTTCTGTAAAGGACGAGAAAGGCAGAAAAACTGTTATTGATTTAATAGACGTAAAAGAACGTATTTACCCAATTGGAAGATTAGATTATGATAGTTCTGGGCTGCTTTTATTAACTAATGATGGAGAAATCTATAATAAGATAATCCACCCTAGAGTTAATATAGATAAGGTTTATGTAGCTTTAGTTAAAGGTATTTTTACGGAAGAAGAAATTAAAAAGTTTGAAAATGGAATTGATATTGGTGGATATATAACATCAAATAGCTCTATTAAAATTTTAAAGAAATATTCTAATAGCTGTGAAGTAGAGATTATAATACATGAAGGTAAAAATAGACAAATAAGAAAAATGTGTTCTGCACTAAATCATGAAGTAGTTTCTTTAAAAAGAATTAAAGTAGGAGATATTTCTGCCAAATCTTTAAAAAAAGGTGAGTGGAGATACTTAAACGAAGAAGAACTAACTTACATTAAAAATTTATAAGGTGATTTTATTATGTTTAAATATGTTGGTGATATAAGTATTATTTCTCATTATATTATAGATACTTTTTTAGAAAATAAAAACATAGCTATAGATTGTACCCTTGGTAATGGACATGATACAGATTTTTTAAGTGAAAAATTTAATAAAGTTTATTCATTTGATATACAAAAAAGTGCTGTTGAAAGCTACAATAATAAAAACATAAAAAATGTTAAAGCTTTGCTTAGTTCCCACGAGTTTATTGATGATTACATTACTGAAAAGGTTGACTGTATAGTTTATAATTTAGGTTTTTTACCTGGAGCTTCTAAAGAAATTACTACTATTCTAGAAAGTAGTTTAAAAAGTATAGAAAAAGGGTTAGAAATGTTAAATTCTAATGGAATAATGTCAATAGCTGCTTATCCAGGTCATGACGAGGGGAAAAGAGAATATGAGGGGATTATTGAGTTTGTAGAAAATTTATCTACCAAAACTTATGGTGTTATGGTTCATAAATTTTTAAACAGACATAAAAATCCACCAATTTTAATAATAATTGAGAAAAAATAGAATTAAGATTTGTATTATTATTGAATAATATATTTTAAGATGTTAGAATGAAATTGGACATCTGATAAAGTAGTTTTGGAGGATAATTTTTAATTATGGATATTAATAGTAATCAAGATTTAATGAGATTAATTCAAATAAAATTTACTAGATTAAGTAAGGGACAAAAATTAATTGCAGAGTACATATTAAAAAATTATGATAAAGCTGCATTTATGACTGCTGCAAAACTTGGAACAAGCGTTGGAGTTAGTGAATCAACAGTAGTTAGATTTGCTAATGAGTTAGGTTATAGTGGATATCCAAAATTACAGAAAGCCTTACAAGAATTAATAAAAAATAAACTTACAACAGTACAACGTTTAGAATTATCTAATGATTATATAAGCGAAGAAAATGCTTTAAAAGGCGTATTAAAAGCTGATATGGAAAATATTAGACTTACTTTAGAAAAAATAAATCACAAAACTTTTGAAGAAGTGGTTAATAATATTTTTGAAGCAAAAAGAATTTATATAATAGGCCTTAGAAGTTCAACCGCTATGGCAGAATTTTTAGGATTCTATTTAAATTTAATATTAGATAATGTAAAAATAGTTGGAAATGGAATTAGTGATATATTTGAACAAATGACTAATGTTGGTGAAGGTGATCTTGTAATAGGAATTGGTTTTCCAAGATATGCTATTAAAACTATAGATGCCTTAGAATTTGCTCAATCTAGGAAATCAAAGGTTGTGGCAATTACAGATAGTATTTTATCACCACTAGCTTCAAAAGCCGATGCTACCTTAATTGCACAAAGTAATATGGCATCTTTTGTTGATTCTTTAGTTGCACCACTTAGTGTTATAAATGCTTTGATTATAGCGGTTGGAATGAGAGAAAAAGATAAAATTACTAGAACATTTAACGATTTAGAGGAAATTTGGAAACAGTATCATGTTTATTCATATAATAAAGTAAATGAAATAAGATAATAAAAAAACAGTAGAAAATTTTTCTGCTGTTTTTTATTTTATTAGTTTTTTTATAAATATAATTCTGTATTTGTATATTTTAAAACATCTTGAAAATTATTAAAAATTCCTGTACTAGTAGTAGAACCACCCATAAAAAGTCCAACTACTTTATTATCTTTATTAACCAATAAGCTACCAGAATCTCCAAAATCCTGTTTAATATTTGCTATTATCTGATTTTTAAATAATAAATCTGGCAAATTAGGTGGATGTATTGTAATAGTAGTATTGATTGTTTGAATTTTTCCAGTAGTTAATCCCGTAGTTCTACCAACTTTTTTTACCGTTTCATTTAATTTTGGACTATCTACCCCCGTTAGTTTTCCTATTAATCCTATTTTATTACTTATTAAATCTACTGTAGTAACTTTTGCAATAGCTGCATCAACATAATTATTATAAGTGCTAACTAAAGAGGAAAATTTTAAAGGAACAAATTCAGATAATTTCCCAACTAAATCTATTTGGACTAGACCACTATCATCATAAGATGGTTGAATTATTTTAGTTCCTATGGGAAGTTTATTATTATTAGCAAAAATATGATTATTACTTAAAATAAAATAATTTCTTCCAATCAAGTGTTTTCTAAATACAATACAACTTAAAGTTCCAGTTTTATTTAAATCAGCACTTATACTATAACCACTCTCAAGTGGTCTAATTTTATCTTTTAAAGAATATTGAGTAGGTTTACCACCTATATTTATAACATCTGTTGATATTCCCATATATATTTTAGGAATAATATATTTACTAGGCAAAAGGTGTGACGGTATTTTTTTATTAACTAAAACATGAATACAAGGTTTATTTGTATTATAGCCATTGATAAATTTATATCCTAAACCAACTCCTTCAACATTAGGCAAAGTTAATAATTTATGATAATAGCTTCTTACTATAATATTAATTTTATATATTAAAGTGTTCATAAATATTTTCTCCTTAGGTTAAAAATTGCTTATGTTTTATAATATGATTGAATTTATTTTATGAGATTTTATTATACAAAAAATATATATAATCCATTATTTTTTTAAATTTATAATCAAATTTTAAAAACTTATCATAATTTAATATAAAGTGTACTAAAACAAATTTTATTACAATTAAAGGGAGTTTTAAAATGATTAGCTTAAGAGAAAGAATTATAATGGATAGAATACTATCCATATGTCGTAATTTTTATGAGCCCTTATTAAATAAATCAAATGTTACTGGTGTAGGAATGGGATATAAGCAAGTTCAAGGGGAGTATACAAATGAATTTTGTATACATGTTTTGGTTAAGAAAAAAGTCCCGTTAACGTCTATACCAGTAGAAGAAGTTATTCCAGAATTTTATATGGGACACAAAACGGATGTTATTCAAGTTGGCAATGTAGCAGAAGGTTCAGTAGAAGATACCAAAGCATTATTAACGGATAGAGTTAGACCTTTAATATCTGGTTATTGCATTATGGCAGGTGGAATTTCTACAGGAACAATCGGTTGTGTTGTAAAAAAACGTACTAAAACTGGATATGATTATTTTATTTTAGGTAATAATCATATTTTAGCGGCAAGGAATAGACTTTCAATAGGTGCTCCAATTCTTCAGCCTAGTATAGATTATGGTGGAGATCCTATAAAAGATAAAGTTGCAACTTTAACTAAATATATTCCTATAAAAGATAAGACTTGGTATCGTACACCTATAAATTATGTAGATTGTGCTATAGCTAAAATATCAAATATAAATAATATATCAAATAGATTAGCTTTAGAAGGTCCTATAATGGGCGTATCTTCTGCAGGTTTAGGTGAGACTGTTGTTAAAGTTGGTATGGTTACTGGACTTACAAGTGGTGCTGTAAGAACTATTGGAATTACTACTGAAGTAGAATCTTCTGATGGTAAACATGTTGCTTTATATAAAGATTTAATAAGAGCTGAGATAAAGAATAATAGTGGAGACTCAGGTGCTCTCGTTGTAAATTCAAAAACTTATGCAGTAGGACTTTTTTTGGCAAGTTCTGAAAAAAAGAATGCTTTTTATTGTAGTATTGATAAGTGCTTAAGAGAATTAGATGTAGAAATTTATACAGGCTAAAATCTTAATTTTTAAAATATAAGTTTTATCTATCATATATATGTTCTAAAAAATAATTTACATCTAAATTTTAAAGTATTTTAGCTTAAAAGTTGTATAACTGTGAATATAAAAATGTAGATTTATTATTAGAAGCTATATAGTAAATTATTTATAACTTATTGTAATATAATTATATTACAATAAGTTGTTTTTTAATTTTTTTCAATTAATTATAAATATAAGTAATTGAAAAAGGAAAAATATAGCTCATATAGAATATATCAATAAGGTCTTAATTGTATTATATATTTTATGGAGGCATATCATTATGGTTGATACTATTTTAAATCCTAAGGAATTAGCTAAGACATCAGAGGATATTGCTATAAAACAATATATAGATAATGTTATTTTAAATTTACAAAAGCGAAATTCTAATGAATCAGAATTTTTACAAGCTATAGAGGAAGTTCTATATTCTTTAGAGCCTGTACTTGAAAGACATCCTGAATATATTAATGCTAATTTATTAGAAAGATTTTGTGAACCTGAAAGGCAAATAATGTTTAAAATTTCTTGGATTGATGATAAAGGAAAAGTAAACGTAAACAGGGGGTTTAGGGTTCAGTTTAATGGTTCTATAGGTCCATATAAAGGTGGACTTAGATTTCATCCTTCTGTAAATATTGGAATTATAAAATTTTTAGGTTTTGAACAAGTACTTAAAAATTCTTTAACAGCGCTTCCTATTGGAGGCGGCAAAGGAGGTTCAGATTTTGATCCTAGAGGGAAATCTGACAATGAAATAAGAAGATTTTGTGAAGGCTTTATGTTAGAACTATCAAAACATATTGGACCTAATGTAGATGTACCAGCTGGGGATATTGGAGTTGGTGCTAGAGAAATTGGGTATTTATATGGATATTATAGAAGAATAAGAGGAGCTTTTGAAAATGGAGTTATTACTGGAAAGGGTTTATCTTATGGTGGAAGTCTTATAAGACCTGAAGCAACTGGATTTGGTGTAGTTTATTTTTGTAATGAAATGTTAAAACATTTTGGAACAACAGTTAAGGGCAAGACATTTGCAGTATCTGGATTTGGAAATGTTGCTTGGGGAGTTTGTAAAAAAGTAGCACAACTAGGTGGAAAAGTTGTTACATTATCAGGGCCTGATGGATATATATATGATGAAGATGGTGTTATAACAAATGAAAAGATAGATTTCTTACTTGAGATGAGAAATTCAGGTAGAGATAAGGTTGAAGATTATGCTAAAAAATTCAACGTAGCATTTTATAAAAATGAAAAGCCTTGGAATGTGAAAGTAGATGTTATTATTCCAGCTGCTACACAAAATGATATTAACCTTTACGATGCAAAACAAATAGTTAAAAATCAGGTGAAATATGTTTGTGAGGCTGCTAATATGCCATGTACTAATGAATCTATAAAATATATGCAAGAAAATGAAGTTATAATAGGACCTTCAAAAGCTGCAAATGCTGGAGGGGTTGCAGTATCAGCTCTTGAAATGGCTCAAAATAGTGCAAAACTTTCATGGACTAAGGAAGAAGTTGACTCTAAACTACATGAAATAATGGTTAATATTCATAACAACTCCATGTACACATCTAAAAAATATGGTTTTGGATATAATTTAATAGCAGGTGCTAATATAGCTGGATTTGTAAAGGTTGCTGAAGCTATGTATTCTCAAGGAATTTATTAATAGATAGTAAAAAATAAAACTACTAAAAATTTAGTAGTTTTATTTTTTACGTCGTTGATTTTATAAAATTCTAAGATATACTTATAAAATAGGAGGTTGTGGCAGAGGATAAGGTTTTAAAGCAATTTGAGTAATTGTGAAGTTTTCTTCAGTAACCCCATAGGTTGGTCCATAATTATCACCATTATTTGGATAATTAAATATTCTATCTCTAAAATATTCTTTAGACCATAATGTTATAACATCACCATATTCAAAAGGTTTTCCATTAAAATAATCTTTAAAGTTATTAGCATTTTCTCGTGCTTTTACTGAGCTTTTAAACTTAATAGTAGTTCCATCATTACTCTTAATAGTAAAAGAAAAATAGTCTAGATTCGCAAAACCAAAATGACATGTTTTACCTGTAGAAGTTACAATTAGTTTTTTAGTAGCAACATCAAAAGAGATTGTAGCTAAATTAACATAATTTTCTCCTCTAAATGTTATCATATTGTTTACAAATGAGCTGAATGATTCTAATCCATTTAAAGTTATTTTAAATTTTTCAGTTTCTTCTTTCAATCTATATGTGTCACCTTGATTTTTAAAATTAGTAATACTAGTTTTATTAGGTTCTTTTGAATAGAGTTCTATAATATTTCCATATTCAAAAGATTGACCTATAACTATATTTTTCATGTTAGTTCCAGTTTCATTTCCGTTAATAGAATTATTAGTTTTTGTTCTAACTCCATAGAAATCCATTGAAGTAAATTCGAAGTATTTTTGACCTGTATAATTAGGATTAGAATATTCAGTAGTTGATTTTCCTAAGAATTTTTTAGTTAAAATATCAAATTCAAAAGATATTACTGGTAAATTATTTTCTGAATTTAAAGATATAGTGTTTGGAAGTGAATGTGGTATTATTCCTTTATTAGTTATCTTAAATCCTTGAGAAGCTTTGCCTAACATAGTATAGTTCTCATTTTGTATTGGATAGTTAGTTAATATGACTTCATTAGCTTTTGAAAAGTTTATTAATATTAAGTCATTATATTCAAAAGAAACATCATTTAAAGATGTAACAAAATTACGTCCAGTTTGATTAGGAGCTAAAACTCCAGTGTTTTTTGTAGTGCCATTTGAATCTTTTAATTCAAATGAAAAATTTACTTTTTCATTATATAACCTACCTGTAGATGTTGCTAAAAGTACATTGTTGTCAATATCAAATTCAACTTTTACTATTTCATTTGCTACATTATCATTTAGAATAAAACTATTAAGTGATTTTCTTACATAAGATATTAAGCCATTTCTAGTTATTATAAAATTCTCTTTTATAGGTTTTTTAGGATTATAATTAGGGCTTTCTATAATTGGAAAACTTGAAATTATAACTTTTTCTTTTTTTGCATATTCTAATGTTATAATATCTCCAAATTCAAATAATTTATTATTTAGGTTTAATTTAAATTGTTGTCCATCTTTATTAGCTAGTATTGAAGCAGTTTCTTTTACTCTAGAATCATTTGAATCAAATAATGTAAGTTTAAAATAAGTTTGATATTGTGGAGGTGATGTTATATCTGTAGCATTAATTAAGAGTTGATTATTTTCAATATTAAAATAAACTGTTATTATATATTCATTATTGATATTAGTTAATATTATTTTATTCTGCAATCTATAATGAATTAAATTTTTAGGAGTTATCTTAAATCCTTCAGAAAATTTTCCTAGAGGATTATAATCTTCCTCCATATTAGGAAAATTAGTTACTACAACATTAGTATTTTTAAAATAATCTAATTCAATAATGTATCCTTCTAAAGCAGAAGAATTATTTAAAGAATTAACAAACCTAGAAGCATCTTCATTTTTCTTTAGCAAAGATTCTTTAGTTATATCGCCATTCCCATTCATTAAAGTAAATTTAAAATAATCATCATTATTAAAGCTAGTTGGAGCAATTTTATCTGTAAAATGGATAAGTAAAATTTTGTTTGCAAGGTCATAATATATAGTTAAAATTTCTTCACTATTATCATTATTTACAATAATACTATTTTGCAATCTATATGGAATTAATCCTTTTGAAGTTATTTTAAAGCTCTCAGCTATTCCTAGTGGCGTATAAGTTTCTTCTAAAGTTGGAAAGTTTTTTATTTTAATTTGATTATTTTTATTAGATAAAAGATTTATTATATTATTATATTCAAAAGGTTTATCCTTTAAGGTATTATAAAAATTTTCTCCATTTTGATTATCAGCTATTGTTCCATTTGATTTTTCTACTAAATCATTATTTAATAATTTAAAAGTGAAATTAGAATCTGATATATTACCTGTAAAACTTAAAATTAGAGTTTCATAATAAAGATCAAATTCAATTTTTGCAATTTCTAAACTATTTATATCATTAAAAACAATAACGTTAGTTAACTTTTTTGATGGACTTATTTTATGTGCATATAAAAATAAATGGATATTGTTAACTAGAGTTCGTTGATCTAAAAGTTTCACAAATAAATTTTCTATACAAGAATAAATCTTAAATTTTTCACTATTTGTGCTAGCATTTTTATTAATTATTATATGAGTATTAAAAGGAATATTAAAATTTAAACAATGATTTTCTTCATAAATATTAGAAGTATATATTATTTTTTCACATAAAACCCCATGTACTATGAGCATTTTTCCAGTTAACTTTAAAGGTTGAATATCAGAATTTTTTAAAATAAGAGTATCTACAAGATTTGTAGAAGTTATTTTAATATCTATATATGTTTGTATTATAGATTGTATATCTGAAAGTTTTTTTGGAATTTTTATTATATCAGACAGAGAGATTTCGATCCAACAGTAATCCTTTAAAGACTGTATTATATTATTAAATTTTTCTATATCACATAATTTAATTATTTCTACAGTATTTATTGAACATTTGTATTTCATAATTAGTAATCCTCTTAAAATATGTTAGTTAATTTATAATATGTTTTAAACTGGTTATTGTCCTTAGTAATCTTTGAATTTTAGAAAGTGGAAAATACAAAATACAAAGCTAAATTTTAAATTCTACTATATGTTTTTAAATTTTTTAAGAATGATATAGGGTTTTCA
>X256_Zander__coassemble_50_pt1 | contig 24253 bp, 18 predicted proteins | sample X256_Zander__metabat2_high_PE_003 | metagenome-assembled genome bin X256_Zander | reverse complement strand
TTTTTGTTTTATCTAAATAAGCTTTTACTATATTGTTTTCAGACACGCCCTAGTTTAATAAAGTGATATTTTTAAGTAATTTTAAATTTCTGTTAAAAAAATAAAACGCTTTATTTTTATAAAGCGTTAAAAATCTTTCATTTACTAAGAATTCTTAAGATTTTATTATAATTTTAATATGTTTTACGCTATTTTTTAATAATTTGTTAATTTACATAGGATTTAATTTTGAATTGCTTAAAGTGCCTTATAATGATTTTTTATTTTTATCCCGTATAGAGGTCTACTTTTAATTCTTTTAAGATTTCATTTATATTATTACCAATTGAGTATCCTTTCCCTGTTCCTGCCATATGCATTCCTATTATCTTGTTTTCATCCGTTAATATAGCACTTCCTGAATCTCCTGGAGATGTTTCTATTTCAGTAGTTATTTGATTTTTAAACAAAGCTTCTTTTTTCTTATCAAACTCTACGGTAATTGTAGTATCTAGTGTAGAGACTTTTCCTCTTGTTAACCCACTATAGAATCCTATTTTTTTAACATTTACATTTAGCTTTGCAGTATCTAATCCATTAATTTTATCACTATCTAATATTTTGTTGGAAATAAAATTTTTGTTTGTAATTCTAGCAATTGCACAGTCCATATAATTTATAGGTTTACTATTGTCTTTTATAAATTTTATTGGAATAAAAGTTTCCAAAACTCCAACTAAATCTTTTGGGAAAATTCCATTATAAAATTTGCTAGGTTGTATAATTAAACTTCCTATTGATGCATCATTAAGATTTGCAATTACATGATTATTACTTAACATAAAATACTCTAATGTAACTATGTTATTGTCTTCAGTTTCTTCATCATCTGACTCGTCAGATTCTATTTCTTTTTCTTTGCTTACTATACAGCACATAGTTCCACTAGGAATTTTACCCATCAACCCTATTACTACACCACTTTCTAAAGGTCTTTTTCTTATTGGAAAAACTGGATTTGAATTTATTTTAACTTTTCCTATCTCAATAACATCTGTTTTAATTCCCATAAAGGTTTTAGGTATTATGTTATTGTTTGATAAATATTTTTTAGAAACTTTATTATTTACCAATACATGTATACAAGGTTCTAAAGTTTTTACTCCATTAATTATTTTTTCTCCAAATCCTACTCCATTTACATTTTCTAAATTTATTAAACTCTCATAATAATTATGAGAAATATCTAATACTTTATTTCTCATTTTATTTAAATCTTTATCACTCACAAACTTTACCTCATAATATAGATTTTTAAATTTTTTCTCTACTATTTTATATGTGTAAGTCCTAAAAAAGATTATACATATAAAACTATAAAATATTTATATTACAATTATTATAAATATTAATTTTAAAACATAATTTCATTTCTATAATATAAGTATTTTAATGTTTTTCTTGTGGCTATATGACTTAAAATCTTATTTATTATTTATCATAAAACTAATTTTAAAATCATAAATATTATAATGTTATATAATTTTTATTGGAGTAACTAATTAGTTGTTAAAAATATAGCGAAACATACTTAAATGTGTGCAAATGTATATTTTTAAAACAAAAGCTCCCTATGTTCGTAAAGAGCATAGAGTGATAGTTTTTAACTATCCAAAATTCCTTTAATTGCTGGAAGTTCCTAAAGCTACATTAACCACAACGTAATTTTGAAATAAAGATAAGCGTGATGGTTACGAAAGTAGAAAAAATAATGTAGATGGCATAAGGTTAAATCCTAAGTGCTTTAATAATGGATAATCAGCAGGGAAGCTTCGAATAGAAGAACCTTCAACGACTAGAGAGAAATCTCGTACCTAAAAGCTTAGGGAAATGGGGAGCTACCTTTAGAGGTAGGTGATATAGTCTGTGCTTTATGGAAACATAAAGAAGTTCATAAGAGAACTGATTAGGTAGTAGCGAACCTGATTGAACACTCTAAAAATATATACAATGAAAATTTTAGATAAGGTTGTGGGATAATAAACGAATTTTAATTAAGAAGTAATTTTTTATTGAAAGGACTTTATGAACTGGCCCAGCCTAGGCTTAAATGCTATTTTTAAAATAGTAAAAGTGCGAATTATCTAAAATGAGTACATTTGTATATATTTTTAGAACCAGGATAATTATGTCATGCCAATCTATTGACCGAACAGAAATTAAACTTAAATCAAGATCTTTATTAAGGGGCAATTGGCCTATTTGTGTTGGAGTTACCTTAATTTATTTTTTAGCTGTTTTTTTAGTTGATTACATTATAGGTTTTTTAGGTCTTTTAGGAATGATTTTAAGTATCTTAATTACTCCTGCCTTAGTTTTATCTTTATTATCATTTTTTGTTAACTCTATAAAGAGAAGATTTTTTGCCTTTGAGCATATGAAAATTAATTTTAATATGTATATTAAAATACTTCTTTTTCTATTATTGGTTTCAATTTCCTTTATACCTTATATTGCTTTATTAACTGTTTTTTTTATCACTTCGTACCCTTTAAGTTTTATTTTAACAATAGTTTCAATTTGCTTTTGTGTTTATGTATCTCTTGCTTTTTTTGCAGTTCCCTTTATAATAATTGAAACTAATGGTGAAAACAGCGTTATTGATTCTATGAAGGAATGTTATAATCTAACTAAAGGATATGTTTTAAATTTGCTTATTTTTACTTTAAGCTTTTTAGGATGGCAAATTCTTTGTATATTTTCTTTTGGAATAGGCTTCTTTTGGCTTATACCTTATATGTATGTTGCTGAATATCTTTATTATAAAAAACTACAAAATATTAAGTTTTCAGAAGTTGATTTCGTAAAAACAGAATAATATTGTAAATAGCCTAGAGATTATTATTTTCTCTAGGCTTAAATTTTACTTATATATCACTTCAAATTCTTCACATATAACTAACATATCATCAGTAAATTCTATTCCTTTTTTCTTTAATTCTTTTGTGAAAAAGTCTCTATGAGTACTTCTCCAATAGTCTAAGGATTTGTCTCCTTCCCCTTCTTTATATGCAAAATCTTCATCTACATTATAAAAAGGTAATATACTAACTTTTTTAGTTTCTATTATACATTTTGCTATTCCATTATAATCAGTAATTATACTTAATTGCCCTAAATGTGGAAGATTATAGTCTCCAGTTTCATACCAAGAATAAAGAGAAGCTGTAGCTTTTTTTTCACCCTTTAAAACAAGATTAATTAAATTATTTGCGTCGTCCTCTGTAGTTCCAAAACACCAAAATCCATAACTCTTTTCTGTATTCTCTTCATTCTCTCCAATGGATTTTAAATAATTTTTCCACATTTCTTTAATGGTCATATTTAATATTTCCATTTCAATACACCATCCAATTTATTATTAATAATATCCTTTATTAAATGTATATGTAATTTTTTTTAATTAATTCGAAGTAAAATCCTTATTTTAGACACTTTATTATTTTATATGTAAAAAATTAATGCTACTGAATAAGAAATTTCAGTAGCATTTTCATCTTTTAGTAAAAATTTATAAACTATTAGTCATTAGTTTTAGTACCAGTACACTATTATTATATTATGCATGTCCAAAATGTGTGCAATGTTTATTTGATATTTCAATGTTTTTTAGATTTCTTAGGTTTACTTTGCTCTAATACGAACCAATCAAATGCTATAATAGCACAAACTAATAATATGATGTTATTCATAAATATCACCTCTTGAATCTCTATATAACAAACTCTATCATGTTATTTTAAACAACTACTAACATTTGTGATAACATTTAGTTAATTATCTTGTTATTCAAAAAAAACTCCTATGCTTTTAAAAACACAGGAGTTTTTCCTATTCATTATATATTTTAATAACATTTTCCCCTTGAACTAATTTTAAAGAAATAATTTTTTCCTTAACACTACTTAAAAGTACTGTTTCTGTTGCTTCAAATCCATATACAGTTTCTGTAGATATATTATTTACTGAAATATTACAAGACCTATTATTATAAGTCGTTACATATTTTATTTTTAAATTATAATCTCCATTAGTTGGTACATTTACCCCCTGTATTATTAAATATCCTAAGAAAGAACCTATATTTTCGATAAAATTATTTTCAATTTTAGAAGAGCCATAAAGCAATACATCTTTTGCATAATAGGTTTTATTAAAACTTCCATTACTATTTGATATAGTAAAACTGTAAAAATTAGGACTATTGCTTAAATCGCTTGGAAAATTAACTTTGACTTCTTGCATCTTGTTAGATTTTATTTTATATCTTCCTTTTGGAACATTGCCAAACATATAAAATCCATCTTTTATAGTTTTAGTAAATGCTATAGGATTTAGAGAATCATCTGATTTAACTTCATATAAAATAACATCTGCGTCTTCAGTAAAGTTATTATTCTCACAATCTTTTATATGTCCTGATATAACACCTGTTGATATATTAGTTTTTTCAGTTATTCTTCCAGTTAAAGAAGTTAACTGACCATCATTTACTATATTAGCTTCAATATTTAAATTATTAAATCCTAAAGCATTTATATTAACTAAATAATTTCCTTTGTTTATTTTAGAAAAAATAAATTGACCTTTATTATTTGTATAAGTTACTGCTTGTAATATTTCTTTATCATTTTTATTTATTAATTTAACTACTACATTTTCTTTAGGTTCATTTGTTATAGAGTTTACTACTAATCCTGAAATTATTGAAAATTTTAATTCAATATCTTCTCTTAAAACAAAATCTAATTCTAAGTTTTGTTTTCCTAAAAATAAACTTATTTTGCTTTGCTCTAACATATATCCTTTAGAAATTGCAAAGACATTATAAGATTTATCCCTAGGTAAATTATTAAAGTTATATTCACCTTTTGAATTTGTTTTTGTATGAAATAAAGGATGATATTCTTCTGACATTATTTTAATTGTAGCATTTTTTATTGGATTTTTATTTTCATCCAATACAATACCATAAATTTTTAATCCACTAACATTATTAGTATTTAAAAATAATTTTAAATCAAAATTAATTTCATGTGTAGAGTGAGTTATTTGATTATTTTCTGATTGTCCTAAATTATATTTATCTTGCATTATATTGCTCATAAATTTCAATTTCTCCATAAAATATATTCTAAGAATTATAAATTTGTATTATATTTAAACCTTGAACTAACTCTAAAGTTACTACTTTCGTTTTAGAATCTTCTTTATTCATTGAGTTAGTTGCCTCAAAATCTAAATTTATATCTGGTAAAATAAAATTAGCACTTAATTGTGACTTTGTATCATTTGTTTCGGCTACATAACTAATAGCCAAATCGTATTTTCCACTTTTAGGAACTTCTACATTTAATCTTATAATTCCTAAATGCTTTCCTATATTAATTATCATGTTATTAACAAGTGCTGCACCATTTAATAATTCTATATTTTCTAAATCATATTTTATAATAAATGCAAATTGTTTTTGTATTGTAATTTTTCCAATATTTAAATCGCTAGAAGAGTCATGGTTTAAAAAAGTAATGCTATCATCTTTTCCTTTAAATTTTGATTTTACAATGAACTCTTGTGAATCATTTATTGAAGATGTAAAAGTCTTAGGAAGATTCACTACATTATATAATGAATCGTTTATATACAGAGAAACAGATGCTCCATTTTCATCTCCTACTATAAAACTTATAGTTGATTTATAATAACCATATACTGGTGTGTTTAATGGTAAAAAAGCAGATTTTTTCCCTCCGCCTAAATTCACCATAGCCCCTTTATAGCTTAAAGTTGCTCCATAATTTAAAATTCCTCTAGTTAAATTAGTATTTATTAAACCTAATCCAGCTAAAGCAATTTTAACATCCCCAATATATGGTGCATTAACAATATCATCATTATAAAATTTTATTATATTTTCATCTGCATCTAAAGTAATTTGCACTACATATTCTAATTTTGAAGTTCCCGTTGGAGCTATAAAAAATTCTCCAATATTAATTCCGTTAACATCTATTTTTAATAATTGAGTAACATAAGTGCTACTTAAACAAGAGAAAAACATATTATATGTGCCTAAAATTTTAGGGAAAATTGAGAATATCATACTTCCTCTAAGGAATCCCCCAAGATTTCCTATCATATCTTTAGTTTTATCTAATATAGCTCCACTTGATAGTATTGCTTTTGTAATATCTAAACTATTTGTTACAAAATTAGTTCTACAAGTTACATCACCAATATTAGGCCCTACAAAATCTTTTTTACTATAAAATTTTATTGTATTTCTTCCTTCTTTTAGATTTACAGGTATAATAAACTTTTTTGCATTATTTGCCATCCAACCATCAGTTTTAGGAACCATATAAGTTCCACCAGAATTTATTCCATTAACATCTATTCTTAAAGGTCTATCTTCATCTCCTGAAATATATTCAATTAATAATAAATATTCATTTGCAATTGCTACATAAAAGTCTAATTCAAAATAAGCTTTTTTAGAAAAATCACTAGAACCTATAAACGGTCCTCCTATTCCAATTACAAAACTCTCTTCAAGTCCAACCATTACTCCAAAAAGTCGTCCTTTAGTTGCGTTGATAGTTTCCTTTTCTCCATATAATTCATAGGTTGTTTTTCTAATTTTAGGTGCACTTTCTCCTATATTATAAAATTCTATTATATTTTCACCACTTTTTAATGTAACTAAAAAACTAACTACTTTTGCATCTATTGCTCTTATACCATTTGTTTTTTCAGTTAAAAAATGTCTATTATCTATTTCATTATTAATCTTTAATCTAAAAGATCTAGCTTTATCTTCTGATATATATTTAATAGACATAATATAAAAACCATCTATTGGAATATTAACAAACATTGTAATAATACCAGTATTACTTCCACCTAATTTATCAGCAGTAGCAAAGATATTATCTATTTGTATAATTGCACCATTTGAAAGTTGTATTTTGTCTATTGTAACATCATGTTCAGTTTTTATATAAGTTGATGCTCTCGAAATTATAAATTCATTAAAATTAGGACTAATTATGTTTTCTGCCTCATTTTCGTTCCCTATACTTACTATTTTTATCTTATTTGATTTAACTTTATAAGTTCCTATTGAAACACTCTTAAAAATATATAGACCTTCATTATTAGTTTGAGTATATGCCACAGGAATTTCACTATTATCTGGTTTGATTCTATAAAGGACAACATCTATATTAGAAATCGGAACTTGTCTTTCATCCTTAACAATTCCAGATATTTCACCTAATTCCTCTTCAATGCTTTCATTAATTATTATTTTAAATCCTAAATTCAGTATCTGAGGTTGCTCTGTTATTCTAACTAAAGCTTCTTGCACTTTATAGCCTAATTTCGTAGCTTTAACAACATAATTACCAATAGCTATCTCAGAAAACGTAAAATAACCTTCATTATTACTTCTTACTATAGAAACTAAAATTTCATTACTAGAATCTTTAATTTTATTTGGGTCTTTAATGCTATATAAATATAAAACAGCTTCTTTAATAGGTTCTTCTGTTGTAAAATCGCTTATTGTTCCTGTTATTATTGAAAGTTTTAATAATGGGTCTACTTCTAAATCAAAATTTATATTAGTTGTTTCAAAAGGCTTTGGAGTAAACTTAACCCCCGTTGGTATTTTTTTATTTGGATATAGTGCATATAATTTACAATTATTTTTCAAAGGTATATTATCTAAATTATAGCTTCCATCAACATCTGTTGTTGTGTGCATTATAAATTCATGTTCATCCGATATTAATTGAATTAAAGCCCCTTTTAGAGGATTTTTTTTCTCATCTTTAACTACGCCTTGAGCTATAGCACCTGTAATTTCTTTATACTCTAATTTAAGATTAATATCTAATTTTATTTCTTTTTGCATATTAGTTATAGTTTTACTTTGAGATTGACCTAGAACATATTTATCGCTTATTATTTTAACCATATTTTCTTAATACCTCTCATTTATAATTCTATTAATACAACCTTAAAAATTTAATCAATTTTTAAGGTTGTATTTTGAGTAGATTTTATTATATATTTGCCTAGAGGTACCTTAAATAAATATAACCCTTCCTTATTAGTTTTCATAAACGCTATGGGATACAAATTATTATTAAGCTCTACTTTATAAAGAATAACGTCTGCTCTATTAATTGGAAGGCTATTATTATCAGTAATAATACCTGAAACTGTACAAGCAAAGCTATAATCTATATCCAAATCATGTTCATCATCTTCTGAATTATCATTATCTATGTCTTCTGGATTTTTAGCAGTTTGCTGAAACTGTTGTGGAACAAATCCTGGTTTAAAAATACTAACTAAATATGCCGCTCCAGCAACAAGTCCTCCAAAAGCAAAAGCTCCTCCAGCTCCTGTAACTCCTGTAGCAACTAATGTTCCTAAATAATATATAGCAACTGCAGCTCCAACTAAAGCTATTCCTGCACCTAAAACTGACCCTACTATAACACCTATTAAAACTGGAGCATTATCTTCTAATAGAAAATCTCTTTTTATAGTTAATAAAGGAGCAATAAAAAAAACTCCTGTCTTTTGTTCTTTCTTTCCATTTTGTTTTGCTATAAGAAAATAGTTCCCTTTTGGAATATTATCTATTAAATATTCTCCACTAGCATCTGACTTGTTTTGAAAGACAACTTCAGCTTGATTTGTCATTAATATAACAGTTGCATTTTCAATTCTTTTATTATTTTTATCTTTAACTACTCCTAATACTTTTCCTGAACCAATAATAAAGGGATTGCCTGTAAATTTATTAAGACATAAATCTATCTCAGCATCCCATGTTTTTTCATCTAAAGTTTCATTTTTTGATTGAGTTAAATCATAATTATCTTGATTTATTTTTAAATCTGGACACAATAATATTCTCCTTAAAATTGCTAAATACTTATTTTAATTTGCATACATAACTCTATAACTTCCTTTAGGAATATCTATGAATACATAAACTCCATCCTCATTGGTTTTAGTAACTTTTATTATTTTTTCTTTTTTATCATTAGGTGATTTAAAGTAAAGATATACAAAGACATCTTTAACTGGATTTCCAGATGAATCTAAAATTGCACCTGATATAGTTTTATTTATTTTAGCTTCATCTGGAATCATATTAATTTTTAAAGATGATATTTGAGAAGGCTTTATTATAGATATATTAGTAAAATACTTTATATATCCATGCATATTAAAAACTAAAAAATATTCACCATTTAAAATTTTTCTAAAAGCAAATTGCCCAAATTCATTTGTATAAGCTATAGATTTTAAAGTCCTTTCTCCATTTTGTTGTATTTCAAATAACATTACCACTACGTTATATATTAAAGTATTGTCAGTTGAATCAAAAACATCTCCTGTTATTATAGATGTATTACTATTTTCATCTTTTTTAAGAGTAAAATCCATGTTATAACTCATAAATCCTATAACTTGAAATTTTTCATTTCTTTTAACAAGCATATTGTTAGACCAAATAGATAATGTATAAAAATTTTCCATAACATCTTCAAATACATATCTTCCATTAGAATTTGTTATGGCTTGAGCTTTAAATTTTTTATCTAAAGATTCTAATTTTACTATAGCATTTGTAATGTTTTTTCCTTCTTCATCTAAAATATTGCCCTCTATTGTTGAGCTTTTAATATAATTTATAGAGGGCGTTAATTTTAAATTTAATTCTATTTCATCATTAGATTTTAATATGCTATCTTCCTTTGATTCTTCTAATATATATTTATTTCTAATCACTTCATTCATATATATCCTTTCTAAATAACATATTAAGCCTTGTTATAAATTTTAATTATATTATTACCTTCAAATAATTCTAAAGTAATTGTTTTTGTTTTTATATCAACTATATCCATAGAAATTGTTTTCTCAAATTTTATTCTATCAGGTAAATCACTCCAGTTAACAGATATATTAGAATATTTATTATCATCTTCTGCTAAATAATCAATATCTAAATCATATTTTCCAGTTTGAGGTACATTAATAGTAAAAGTTATTAATCCTAAAGTCTCACCTATTCCTAAAATAAGATTTTCAGACATATAAGCTCCATCAAATGGCTCTACATCATCTGCAAATAAAACATTGTTAAAGCTTATAATTTTTTCAAAAGATATATCTCCTATGTCTAATTTTTCTACTCCAGTATAGTTATGAAAAGAAATAACATCGTCTGAAGTTCCATCAAAATCAACTACTATTGTAGATAAATTTGTCTGATTTATATCATTGTAAGCAGTTTGAGTAAGCAAATTAGAAGCTATCAATTGATTATTTACATAAAGATTTATAGGAGCGCCACCATCATTATTAGTAAGATATTTAAAAGATACTTTATAACTACCATAACTATATAATCTTGCTAATAATTTTAGTAACCCTTTATTACTCCCTCCTATTCCTACAGCCTTTCCTTTCCAAGTTAATTTAGCACCATTATATAACCTTCCAAATACAGAACTCTCTTCTACCTTAAATGGTTCTATTAAAATCCACCTTATATCTCCAACATAAGCACTTTCTTTTTGTGATAAATTATAAAATTTTACTTGATTAACTCCATCAAATAGTTTAGCTTGTATTGTATAGACTATGGAATCCTTACTAGTATTATTTCCTGTATTTGCTACTATAAAGTTTATTGTTCTTATAGAATTTACTTCAACACTAAGTGGAGCTCCTCCAGTAAAATTAGCTGCACAGTTAATAAACAAAATATAATTTCCCGTTACCTTAGTTTCTATTCCAACACTAATTTCAGCCTTACTTATTCCACCAAACCCACCTACCATATTACTTGAAAGTATTACATTTCCTTTGGGTATTCCATAAGTAGCATTTGTATATCCACTTATAAACTGTGCTTTATAACTTAAATTTCCAATCCAAGGTGATGGTAGATCTGTATCGTTATAGAACTTTATTTTATTTTTACCTTCTTCTAAATTAATTGTTATAGTATGCTTTTTAGCATATTCTAAGTTCCAATTAATGGTCTTAGGTAAAGTATAATTAACTCCAGTATGAATTCCATTAACATCAACTTGAAGTATTCCATCATTATCCGTTGATACATATTCAATTTCTAAGTCATAAGTTCTTCTTACAGATGATGTTACACTTAATTCTACATAACCTTTTTTATTTCCACCTATTCCTTTTACAAAATCACTCCCTGGATAATTAGTTACAGATGTACCTCCTACTAAACTTCCATTTTTTGCATGTGTTTCATTTATTCTAGAATATAAATTAAAAATTATTTCTCCTATATTAGGACCATAGTCCCCTAAATCGTTGTAGAACTTTATTTTATTGCTTCCTTCTTTAAGTTTTATCATTGTATAAAAAATTTGAGAATCTAAAGCATTCCAACTATTAGTTACATCTAAAACTAAAACACTTGTAAAAACATTATCATTAACATTAAACTTTAATTTTGTTTCCCCATTTGCTGATAAATATTCAATACCCATTTTATATATTCCATCTATAGGAGCATTAATAGTTACTTCAACAGATGCATTATTAATTCCACCTATTCCTTGTACAAAGCCATTTAAAATAGTTATATTGCTATTTGCTGAAAAAATTCCATCTATTGCTTTAATTTTTAAGCTATTATCACTAGATGCTTCGGATATTTTAAATTTATAAAAAGCAGGACTTAAATTGCCTTGTTGAATTATAGGCTCATCAACGTCTATAAGTTTCATTTCTGTGCATTTTACATTATATTTTCCTTTAGGAATATTATAAAAGTAATACATACCTTCCATATTAGTTTTGGTAAAATCTACTGGAATATCCATTCCTTCATCTTCTAACTTATATAAAACAACATTTGCATTTGGTATAATCTCTTCATTTTTGTCTTTTATAACACCTGAAATTACTCCTGCTGAGTGTAAACTAGGCTTTTTTTCTAAAAAAACATCTAATGAAATTATTTCTGAATTTTTTGTTATTTTCACTAGAGTATTAACTACTTTATATTTAGGAAAACTTATTCTTATAAGATATTGCCCTAATGGAACCTCTCTAAATACAAATTGACCATATTCATTTGCATAAATAAATGATCTTATAATATCATTTCCATCTGCTTGCTTATAAAATAGATATATCATAGCTTCATTTATAGGTATTTTATTTACTGCATCTAAAATATGGCCTGAAATTATTCCAAACTTACTTGAAGGATCTTCTTCTAATACAAAATTTACAGTTATTAATTCCACAGATTCTATAAAAATTGGTAATCCATCTTTTAAAATCTTGCCTTTAGCAGTTGCATATAACTTCATCTTTAAATTCAAAGGAACTTTTGGCAAACTATAACTTCCATCTTCTCCTGTTAATGTTTGAACTACAGGTTCATACTTTTCTGTCATTAGTTTTATTAAAGCTCCTTTAATTGGCAAATTATAAACATCTTTTACTGTTCCTTCAATTATGGCTCCAACTTTGTTTTTATAATCAATACGAAGGTTTAAATCTAGGCGAATTTCTTCAGCACTTTTTATTATACTTTTACTCTCTGATTGTCCTAAAGCATACTTATCTTTTATTACATTACTCATAATTTAGAAAAATACCTCCATATTATTTTTTCTAATGTATGGTTATTTTTCATTTTAAAAGCTGCTAACTAATCATTATATATTGATATTGTATTTTGTCCTTCTTCTAAGAACAATTGACAACTAAAAGTTCCTATAGAACCTCCTGTTGCTGCAAAATAGAATTCCTCATATTCTACTACAGTATCATTTACTTTTATATTGCAAACTCTATCCTCATCACAATTATATGAAATATTTAAATCATATAATTGTGTTTCAAACACATTTACAACAAACTGAATCATTCCACTTCCTTGCGTTATTCCACCTATATATGATGTACCACTAATATCTTTACTAATAGTTGCTCCGCTTAATAATATTACATCTTTTGGTAAAAAAGTTTTGTTAACAGTATATTCTGAAAAAGTTAAAGTACTTATATTAGGTGCATACTCTCCTGTATCATTATAAAATTTAAAAGTATTAGTTCCTTGATCTGCTATTATTTTTAATTCATAATTTTTTGCACTTAAAACACCCCAGTCATTTGTTTTTGGGAATATAAATCTGCCTTGATTTGTTTCTCCTATATCTAATTTTAATGGTCTATCTTCATCTCCTGCTAAATATCTAATTCCTAATCTATATGGTTGTGAAAATGGAACGTCTATTGGAATGTTTACCTCTCCTTTAGTTGACCCCCCTAACATACTTACAAATCCAAGAACATCTTTAATAGCTCCATTTGAAACAGTTCCTGTATTAGGTTCTACAGTAAATGAATATGGAACATAAAGCATACTAAATTCCCCTATCCATGGTGTTGCGGTATTTACAGTATTAAAAAGTTTAAACTGATTCATACCTGAATATAATGGAATTTTAATAGTTATACTTTTAGCATCTTCTACATTCCAACCATTAGTTTTTGGAAAACTAATAGTTCTTTCTGTACCATCATTATCAGGGTCTTCCTTTAAAATTATAGTAGTATCTGAATTTCCTGATAAATATTTAATGCTTAAATTAAAATATCCACTAAATAAAGCAGTAATCCTCATATTCATAGTTCCGCCAGTTATACCACCTAAACTTCCTACAAAAGTATTATCTAATAGATAAATTGCTCCATCTTCTACATCTGCTTCTGTTACATCTGTAACTTTAGGAATTAATGTAGAAGCATTTGCTATAGCAAAACCGTAATAATTAGGACTATTTGGTGTAACTACAGTTACTACAGTACTTTCATTTGATTTTATTTTATATGTTGCTTGTGGCACATTCTCAAAAAGATATACTCCTTCGCTATTAGTTTTTGTAAATGCTACTGGAGTTAAGCTATTATCTTTTTCTACTCTATATAAAATAACATCTCCACGCTCTATTGGTTTACCAGTATCATCATTGATAACTCCAGAAACTGTTCCTTTTGAACTGTTTGGATCTTGAGTAAGAGATACTTGGAGTGGTATTATTTGACCTTGACTTGAGGCAGTTACTGATGTTGTATTAGAGTTATATCCAAAACATGTTATATTTATATTATAACCTCCTAATGGAACCTCCCTAAATGTAAACTGTCCATATTTATTACTATGTGCTACTGCTACTAAATTTTGACCTCCTGTACTAGCGGAATATAAGGAAGCTACAGCTCCTTGTACTGGTGTTTTTGCATTAAAATCAAATATATCTCCTGCAATTAAAGCTAATTGCTTAGCTGGATCATCTTCTAATGTAAAATCCATTTTTAATTTTTGAGAAAGTGTAGCTGAAATTATAGAACCTTCCTTTAATTTTTTTCCTGGTGCTATTGCATAAATTTTAAATGATGTATCTATTGGAACATTATTTAGAGTGTATGATCCTGAAAGGTTTGTTACAGCATGCATTATAGGATCATATGACATAGACATTACCTTAACTAACGCCCCTGCTATAGGTACTCCAAAACCATCTTGTACGTTTCCATATACTATTCCACCAATAGAATCATTTCCATCTAAAGAAAGATTTAAATCTAATCTAATCTCTTCACCTGGAGTGTTAAGAGTTTTATTTTCTGATTGTCCTAGAATATATTTATCTTTTATAATATCAACCATATTTTTTCCCTCCTTTATACAATAAAACTTATGATAATACTAATTTTCATATTCTTAAAATCATTAATTTTTAACATTAAATATCCTCTTCAATCAATTTATTAGCCTTTATTTTATAATTTCCATCTTCAATATTTGAAAATAAATATACTCCATCATCATCACTTTTTGTGAATTTAATTGGAATCAATATATTGTTAGAGTCAACTTCATAAAGTATTACATCTGCATTTGCTATCGAATCTCCCTTAGAATCCTTAATAATTCCATAAATTGTTCCATTTATTATATTATTATCTCTTTCAAGTGATATAGTAATTTTTAGTTCGCTATTTTTACCATTTACAAAATCAACAATTGATTTTGATTTATATCCTGTAGCAATAGCTTTTATAAAATACTGTCCTCTTGGAATTTGCCAAAAATTAAATTCTCCATTCTTATTACTACTTTCAATAGATTTTAATTTTTGAATATTATTAATGTCCATATTTGAAATATAAATAACTGCCTTATCTATAGGATTATTGGATACATTATCTATTACCTTTCCTTTTATTGATAAAAAATCTATATTTGTTTCAAACTCTAAAACAAAATTAAGTTGATATCTTTCAAGTTCTTTAATAGACGCTGTAACTGGATTTTCTATTTCCATTCTAGGTGCTATTACATAAATTCTATAATTAATCTTTGGTTTAACATCTGTAAATAAATAATTTCCATCATAATCTGTTAAAGTCTCCATTAAAAAAATATAATCTTCACTCATTATATAAACAGATGCATTTTCAATAGGATCTCCTTCCTCATCTTTTACAAATCCATATATTTCACCATTTAAAAATTCAGTTTGTTCCTCTTCAAAATAAACGTTTATAAAATAACTATCTTCCTCTTCTGCCTCTAAATTAACTGTTACCGACTCTTTTAAATTATACTTATCTTCTAATACGTTCAATTACAGTTCCTCCTCCTAAGCAACCTTTCACATTTTTAAGTTTATATTTCCATTTGCAATTGAATTATTTGACTATTTCCATTTATAATTACTCTTTTTGAGATATTGCCTAATTCTTCATTCTTTATTTTTATGACATAAGTTCCTTGTTTTAAGTTAGAAAACATAAACTCTCCAACACTATTACTTCTTACAACAGATATTAATGATAAGTTTTTGTTTGAGTCTTCATTAAACGCCATTATTTCTACATTATTAATAGCTGTATTAATTTTAGTATTTAAAGTTCCAAGTATTATAGAATATGTTTCTTTATCTAATAAAACAAAATTCAACTCCTTATACTCAAAAAACTCAACAGCTTTAAACCAATTGCTTTCATAAGTATCCTTACCTTGCATAGTTAAAAGTATTTTATAAAGTTTATTTTCAGGAATATTATTAAAATAAAACTCTCCTTTTTCATCACTTATAGAAACTAATGAAAAATCTCCATCTTTAGAAATTATCCTAGCATTTACACCTTTTAATATTATTCCATTTATGTCTTTAACCGTGCCTTTTACTTGTCCAGTTCTATCCTTATCTGTATTCAAGCTTAAATCTATTTTAACTTTTTCATTAACTATTTCTTTATTTTCTGATTCATTTATTAAATACTTTTTTTTTATAATATCTACCAATTTAATACCTGCCTACAATTGATTTCATTTAATCTATATTATTCATATATCAAAAAAATTGTTCTTACTTTAATATTATGGTTTAATGATATAAAAAAAAGAGGTTTTAAAAACCTCTTTTTTTGTTAATGATTATAAAGTATTGTAAAATCTTATAGTATTATTACCTTTTTTTAGAATTAGTTTTATTGTTTTAGATGAAAGTTTTGATATATCCCAAGAATCTGTTGAATTAAATTTATATACTTCTCCTGTACTAACATCATTTACATCAATGTTGGATTTAGCGTTATCGTCACCTGCTGTATAATTTATTGTAAAATCATATTCACCACTTTCAGGTACATTAGCTACTAATGTTAAGTCACCCCCACTACTTGACACTCCTGCAACTAATCCATTTTTAACAGTGGCACTTCCTGTTAATATAGCTAATTCAGCTCTGCTATCTTTTCTAAAACTTGTTACTCTAGTTAATGTAAAACTTCCTATATCAGGACTACTAATTCCTAAATCATTATAAAACTTAATAATATTGTTTCCATTTTTCAGATTAACTGATATATTATACATCTTAGAGTCTTGTTTTGATGTATAGTTTGTTTTTGGTAATGTATAAGACGCTATATTATTATTAATATCTATTTTTAGTGATTTAGGAGTAGCTCCTGGTGTTAAATAATTTAAAGTCATAATAAATTCTCCACTTACAGTTGATGGTACATTAATATTCACTTGACCATTTCCTGATCCTCCAATTCCTCCTACAAATTCATTATTCCAAACTAAAGCTGCACTTCCACTTGTTGTTCCATTAATTGCACTATCTGATAGCTGTAAACTATTCATTAGTTTTAAGGTTATTTTTCCAATATTAGGTGCTATAACACCAGTATTGTTATAGAATTTAATATTATTATTTCCTTGGTTCAATGGAACTTTAATGTTTAGTATTTTACTATTTGAAATAGAACTAACACCAGTATATGGTGCCATATATGATGCTAATAAAGTTCCATTAATATCTATTTTTAATGGTGAACCTATTAAAGTCCCAGTTAAATATTGTATTCCTAATATATAATCACCTTTTATAGGCACATTAACATTTAAATCAACTGCACCATTTTGACTTCCTCCAAGATTTGATATCATTGTATTATTAAATGCTTGCGTTGCTCCGTTAGTTAAATTACCTAATGTAGCATTATAATTAGAAATTATACTAGTAGGATTAAATGTGATATTTCCTATCCAAGGTGAGTTAACATTTATATCATTATAAAATTTTATAGTATTATTTCCTGCCATTAAATTAACGGTAATATTAAACGTACTAGCATCTGTTTGATTCCAAGTTGTTGTTTTATTAAACGAATAACTTGTTCCTGTATATACTCCATTTATATCCATTTTTAGTGATGTATTTTGATCTCCAGATAAATATTGAAGATTTAAATTGTATTCTCCAAAAGTAGAGACACTTACATCTAAAGTCATATAGCCATTATTTACATCTCCTATATTCCCAATAAATTTTCCTTGAATTTTTTCAGTAGCTCCACTATTTAAACTTGTAGTTGTTGAATTAATAGTTATATATGGATTTATTAAAGTTACGTTTAAACTTGAAATATAAGGAGCATTTTCACCTGTATCATTATAAAACTTTATGGTATTAACTCCTTTAGTTAACATAACTTGAATATTTAATATGTTTATATTTAGATGATTCCAGTCTAATGTTTTTTCTGCTATAAAAACATTATTAGAAACTACATTATTAACATCAATTTTAACTGGACTTGATTTATCTCCCGAAAGATACTTAACAGCTAAATTATAGATTCCATCCATTTCTACTGTAATATTCGTTCTAACTGCACCATTACTACTTCCCCCTAAATCTGCTACAAATTTATTATCTAATTTAAGAGAAGCATTATTTAATAAATCTCCTTTAGTTATATCTATGAACATTGGATTAAAAGTTAAGAATTTTGATAAAGTAAAACTATCAAAATAAGGACTGTATTCCCATATAGTTCCATTATCTGTTATTAATTCTATTTCATTTGCTTTTACTTTATATTTACCAACAGGAACATTATCAAATAGATAAATACCATTTACATTTGTTTTTGTGAAAGCTATTGGTATTAGGTTGTTATTAGAATCTATTGAATAAAGTATAACATCTGCCCTATCTACTGGTTGATTATTTGCATTTGTAATCATACCGGATACTGTTCCATTTTGAGTATTTTCATTTGGAGTTAAGCTTATTTTAACAGCTGCTATTTTTCCACCTTCGTCTATAGATGTGTTTATATCATTATCATTATATCCAAGTGCATTTATCTTTATAGTATAATTTCCTATTGGAATTTCTCTAAATACAAATTGTCCATACTGATTTGTGTGTATTACTGCTTCCAAAGTATCATTAGAATTTTGTTCATTTTTAAATAGAGTTATTATTGCACCATTTATTGGAGAATTAGATGTAGCATCTATTAAATCTCCAGCTATTATTCCCATAGCCATAGCTGGATCGCTTTCTAATACGAAATCAATTGTAAGCTGTTGAAAATTAGTTATTGAAAAGTGATTTCCTTGTTTTAATCTCATTCCAGGCGCTATTGCAAAAATATTATAAGAAGTATTTGCTTCTACATTTATAAATGAATACTCACCGCTAACATTCGTTAATGTATGAATTAGTGGTTCATAATCACTCGACATTATTTTAATCAACGCATTTTCTATTGGATTTCCATTAGTATCTATTACTTTTCCAGAAATTTTCCCTCCATTAAGCCCATTGGGATTATTTACAAGTGATACATCTAATCTTATTTCTTGTCCAAATGAAGCTATACTTTTATCTATAGATTGGCCTAAAACATATTTATCCTTCATTATTTGATTTCCCATATTTTCCCTCCTTAATTCTCATTTATCTTGTATTATTTATTACTTTATAAGAATATTCTATTTTAAAAATTTTGTGCTATTTTCATTATTGCTTAAGGTAATTCATAAATAACTTTTTCTATTAAGTTTGATTCTACTTTATAATTTCCAATAGGAACATTTATAAACAAATATACTCCTGACTCATTAGTTTTTGTAAAATCTATAGGCGTTAATGTATTATCGCTTTCAATTCTATAAAGAATAACATCAGCTCTATTAATAGGCATATTATGTTTATTTGTTATAATACCAGAAACAGTTCCTAATAAATTTTCTGTGCTAGCTATAAGTTCATTTTTTATAGAAATAATTTCATTATTTTCGTTTACTGCAACATCAAGTACCTCTTCTTTATATCCAAATGAATTTATTTTTAAACTGTACTCTCCTTTAGGAATCTCAGTAAATACATATCTTCCTGAATCATTAGCATAAGTAATTGCTTGTATATTTTTAACATTTTCTGTCATTGAGTTCAATTCTATAGTAGCATTTTTTATAATTTCTCCTGTATGTTTATCCTCTAAGTTTCCAATAACTATTCCAAGATTTATTGATGAATCATTTTCTAAAATAAAATTAATATTAAAAGTTTCTCCTCGTTTAATTAAAAAACGTTCTTTCTCAGATAATTTCATTCCTTTAGCTATACAAAATATAATATATATCTCATCTGGCATAATATTATCAAAAGAATAAAAACCATTTTTATCTGTGCTTGTATAAATTAATGGCTCATAATTGTTGGACATTACTTTTATAACTGCATTTTCAATTGGATTTCCTAAAATATCTTTAACAACTCCTGTTATTTTTGAATAATTTTCATTGTATGCTAAAAGTTTCTCTTCATAAGTTTTTTCACTTAGTTTATTTTTAAAAACTTTAAACACATTTTTAATATAAAAATTTTTCTTCATATTTTATACAAATTCCCCTATAAAATAATACTGCTATTAATTATTATATATTTGCATAAGGTTTGATATTCCAAAATTGCTTTATACAGTAACGTTAAGATGAAAATCTATAAATGAATTTATGTTATCAAAAATATGCATTAATTAATATAATAAATTAAATCTTATTACACTATTTTATGTTTTTATTTTTAGATTAATTGTATAAAAAAATATTTATTACAAATCTCTATATGGTTTAAATAATCTGTACAAAGGAGAAATTTTATGGGAAGAATAACAATTTATAATACTAGTTGTCTTAATCAAGGGTATTCTCACAATAATGGCACTTGTCAAAATAATTCTAAATGGATGAGCAAATTAAAAGATAATAAAACTCTTTCTAGTTTATCAATTCCTGGAACACATGATACTATGTCTCTTGGTTTTGGAGGGGATATTGCTCAAACTCAATCTAAAACTTTAGAAAATCAATTGATTTCTGGAGTTCGTTTTTTGGATATTAGACTTGCAGCTCGCCCACAATCTAAAGATTTTTTATACTTGCATCATGGTTTTGTTTATCTAAATGCAACTTTTAATCAAGTTTTAAATATTTTGATTAATTTTTTAAAAAATAATCCAACTGAAACAATAATAATGAGACTAAAACAAGAATATACAAATGAAAGTTATGATGTTTTTATAGCTTTATTAGAAAAATTTTTAAATAATCCTGCTTATTCTAATTATGTATATAACAATATACAAAATACTAACCCTACTTTAAAAGAACTAAGGGGTAAAATTTTAGTGCTTCAAAATTTTGGAGGTACTCTTAAATGGATGTCCTATAGTAATAATTTTTATATACAAGACCATTATATCTTAAAAAATAATTGGGACTTATATAGTAAATGGGAAAAAGTAAAATCTCATCTTATGGAAGCAAACCAAAGTTTTTTAAAAGGTAATTCTACTAAATTTATGAATTTTACTAGTGCAAACGAAGGTTCTTTTCCCTATTTTGTAGCAAGTGGTCATAGTAGTCCCCAAACTAGTGCTCCAAATTTATTAACTGGTTTAACAGAACCTGCTTTTAAAAGCTATTATCCTGATTTTCCTAGAGTAAATAGATTTGGTATATTTTCGTCCATTGCTTTTGAAGGAATTAATGAATTAACTAAGGCTTATATAGATAAAAATAAACCTTCTTATGTTGGAATAATAGTTTCAGATTTTCCTGGACAAGGATTAATAAATAGTATTATTAATATAAACAACTTTTAGTATATAAAATTTTAAGTTAGATACTTCAAACCTTGCTAATGAATAAGATAATACTATAATTTTTTGTAATATCAAAAGATTATACTGATTTTGATATTACAAAAAATTAATTAAATATAGTATTCATGTTTTCTTTACCTACACTAATGTATTCATTCAAAAAATAGAAAGTTGTTAGTAAAGCTTATTTAAACTTTACTAACAACTCTTTTTTTAAAATTTCCTTTTTACATTGCTTGGAATTAAAAACAATATTCCTGCAAGTATTACTAATGCTAATGGAAAATACTCAAAAGATGAATTTATAATACTCATTATAATAGAATAAAAATCTTTTTTTGTATACTCAGGAAAATATCTAAGTTTTGCTTCATATTTTAATATTCCTGGCAATATCATTGAAAATATTGATATTAATATTAATATTAAACTTGAAGAACTTTTGCTAAAGTCCAATTTATGTACCAATACTAAAATTATAGCACTTGAAAAAATAAATGATCCTGATGCAATTATAGACCTTTGTGATATAGTTGTAGATTGATTTAAATAATAACTATAGCTTACTACAATATATAAAATACCTAATACTATTCCACAAATACCACCAATATATGCTAATATATATGCAATTTTTTTCATTATTTTTTTCTCTCCTTTTAAAATCATTATATCTTATGTTTCAATTTTTATTATTAATTTATACACTATAATTAAAGTTTTATCAAGTTATTATTATATTTTCAATTGTTATACTTATATGTTGTAAGTAAAAACATTGTTTGCAATAAGTAACATTACATATATTTTTTGAATAATATAAATTATTATATCTTATTCAAAGGAGAAAACTATATGGGATATACAACAGATAGACAACCCCAAGGTGATATAAAAAAGTTAGAAAGCTTTTTAAGAGAAGGTATGATTGCAGAACTTGTAGCTATTAATGATTATAATGTTTTTATAAGTTCTGTTTCTAATGAACAAATTAAAGACTTATTTACAAAAATAATGCAAGAAGAGAAAAAGCATTATTCAATGTTTTTAGAACTTTTACGGATTCTTGATCCAGAAGAAAGAGCACTTAGTGAAAATGCTAAGAAAAAAATAAAAATTTGTGCTAGAAAAAGGTCTTATGCTTCTCAAATGAGCAATGGTGATATTTTAAGCTTTATAAGAGATGCTATAAAAGGAGAACTTGAAGCTATCATACTTTATCAAGATATAGCATCCCAATTTAAGAATGAAAAAATAGTAACAGTTATAAATAAAATAATTTATAGTGAAAAAGACCATGTTGAAAAGTTAACTAGAGCTTTAACTCTTTTAGATATAGACCCTTATGATAATTTATAATTTCTTACAATTATCTTAGATAATTAAAGGTTGTGTTTCTAATTTTTTATTATTTAGAAACACAACCTTTAATTATACATTTTAAACTTTTTAATCATAACTAAATTAATTTTTAAGTAGTATATATATCTATTCCTAAAGTAAACAGTATTGAGCTTATATCGCTAAATACTGAAATATCTTCTCCAGAATCAGATTTTCCACCAGCAAAAAGAAGTCCTATAACTTTTTCAAAATCATCTAATACAACACTTCCAGAATCCCCCGGTTCTGATTTCATAGAAGCTATTATTTGATTTTTATAAAGAAGTTGTTTTTTGTTAAGTTTTTGCACAGTATGAGTTGCATTCATTGTTAGAATGCTACCAAAAGTTACACCAGAAAATGCTCCTGCTTTTTCTACAAATGCTCCTAAACTAGGTTTTGCAACTCCTTTTATTTTACCAATGCTTGCAATTTTATTTGAAATTAGTTGATTATTATAAATTTTAGCCAATGCACAGTCCATCTCATTTATTGGTCCTTGGTCTGATTCCATAAATTTTATAGGTATATAAGTTGCTAATCTCGCAACTACTTGACTTTTATCATCTTCTATAATACCTGGTTGTAATATTTCTGAACCTATTGCTTTAGTTTCATTGTTTGTTAATACATGATTATTACTCAAAATATAATAATGTTTTTCTAAAGGGGTTTGACTTGGTAAATTACTTTCATCACCTTCATAGTCACTGTCATCATCACTATCACCACTTGACATAAAATCTATATTACTACTTACTATACATCCAAGAGTTCCAACTGCATCTCCAGAACTTATTAAATATCCCCCTTGTAATGGCCTTATTCTAGTAAAACCATCATATTTTATTCCAAGTTCCTTTAAAACACCAACTTCTATAACATCTGTTTTTATTCCCATATATGTTTTAGGAATTATATTGTTAGAAGATATATTTTGATTTTTTACCTTTTTTTCAACTAATACGTGAATGCATGGCTCTTTAGTATTAACACCATTAATATGTTTATTTCCAAAACCTACTCCATTTACATTTTCTAAATTCATTAAATATCTATAATAATTATTAGTAATATCTGAAACCTTATTTTGAATATATATCACCTTATTTTCTCCTATCTCAATAATACATAGTATATAATTTTATATTATGTATTAATTTTCTTTATGTTGTATATACTCTCAAAAAGATTTTTCATTTTTAAAAAAGGGGCTGTATCAAAATAAGTTTAGACATTAATTCAAAAATAAAAATTA